>DSTMC04003__coassemble_15743_pt1 | contig 1927 bp, 2 predicted proteins | sample DSTMC04003__metabat2_high_PE_020 | metagenome-assembled genome bin DSTMC04003 | reverse complement strand
CTGCTGCGCTCGATGACCCGGAAGCGGAACATCGCCTGCATCGTCAACCTCCACCAGCTGGATGTTGCGCTGCAGTACTCCACGCGGATCATCGGCCTGAGCAAGGGCGAGATCGTCTTCGACGGCCCGCCGCAGCAGCTCGACGACGAAACGATTCAGCGCATCTACGGCACCACCCGCGAAAACCTGATGCTGGGAGGGAAAGACCATGCATAAGCGCATTCCGCTCATCGCCCGGGACCTGAAGCGGTTGTACACCGGCTTCCTGATCGCTGCGCTCGCGCTGTTCGTCCTGTGCAGCTGGCTGACCGAGTTCAACCCGATGACGCTCATCGCAAACGGCGAGGCCTTTGTGGAGTTCATCACGCAGGACTTCCTGCCGCCGGCGCTGCCCAAGGCGAGCCGCATCCCCGGCGTGCTGGAAAGCGTCGTGGTCACGCTGGCGCTGGCGCTCTCCTCGACGACGGTGGCGGCAATCCTCGCGTTCTTTGTGGCCCTGTTCGGCAGCGAGAAGGTCTCGCCCTTCCCGAAAGCGGCGAAATTCGTCCGGGGCTTCGCCACGTTCCTGCGCAACATCCCCGCGCTGGTTTGGGCGTTCATCCTGTTTTCCTCCCTCGGCATCGGCACGGGCGTCGGCTTTGTGGCGCTGTGCATCACGAGCTTCGCTTTTCTGGTGCGGGCCTTTGTGGAGACGATGGAGGACGTCTCCGAGGACTGCGTGGAGAGCCTGCAGGCGGTGGGGGCCAGCTTCCCCCAGCGGGTGAGCCAGGCCATTCTGCCCTCCTGCCTCAGCGGTTTTCTTTCCTGGTTCCTCTACAGCGTGGAGGTGAATATCCGCGCCTCGACCATTGTGGGTATGGTCGGCGGAGGCGGCGTGGGCCTGACCCTGTTCTCCTACATCAAGAGCTTTCAGTATGACGTTGCGTTGAGCATCATTTTGCTGGTGGCGTTCATGGTCATCGTGGTGGACCAGATTACCGGCAAGCTGAGAAAGGAGCTGTTGAAATGAACCTGCAATACTCGAGCGAATCCGGCTCCGCGCTGGAGCTGGAAAAGGCGGTCTCCCTGCCGCGGGAAAAGCCGGGGCGGCCGAAGCGCATCCCGGTGAAGTGCCGCCAGCGCAACCGGCTCATCCCGGTTTTCCTGATCGGCGTGGCCGCGCTCTCTCTGGCCAGCCTGCTGTATCTCGGCATCGACTGGGGCAAGATGGCATCGCGCATCCCGGACATCGGCGTGGTGTTCTGGGACCTGGCCCATCTCGACTTCTCCAATATGGATTTGATTCTCTCTTCTCTCGTCGAAACGGTCTCCATCGCCGTGCTTTCCCTGTTGTACAGCCTTGTCCTCGGCGTGCTGTTCGGCATGCTGGCTGCCCGGAACGTGTTCCGGATCCCGGTGCTTTCCGTGGTCACGCAGGCGTTCTTCACCTTTCTGCGGGCGGTGCCCACCCCGGTCTGGGTGCTTTTGATGCTGGTCTGCCTGGGCATGGGGCCCGAGGCCGGCGTGGCCGGGCTCTGCGTCCACACGACGGCGTTCTTTACAAAGTCGTTTGCCCAGAGCTTTGAGAGCATCCCGCAGGAAACGATCGAGGCGCTGGAGGTCACCGGCGCCAGCCGCCTGAGCATCTTCTGCAACGCGATCCTGCCCGCGGCCTTTTCCCAGATCGTGGCGTGGGCCGGCATGCGGCTGGAAACGAACTTTTCCGAGTGCGCGATCCTCGGCATGGTCGGCGCGGGCGGCATCGGCTACGTGATCTCGAATTCCCTGCAGGGGTACGATTACGGCACGGCCGGCGTGGCGATCCTGCTGGTGTTCCTGATCGCCTACGCCATCGAGCGGCTGTTCGTGGCCATCAAGAAAAAGTTTAACAGCTAAACCCGACGCGCCGCAGGGCGCGCAGGAAAACCGGACAAGCCGCACAGGCGGC
>DSTMC04003__coassemble_6205_pt1 | contig 4337 bp, 4 predicted proteins | sample DSTMC04003__metabat2_high_PE_020 | metagenome-assembled genome bin DSTMC04003 | reverse complement strand
GGGGCGCACGGTGCAGACCGTGCGCCTTTTTGCTGCAAAAAAACAGGATCTCCTTTCCGAGATCCTGAAAAGCGTTTTCTGTTTTGCCTCTCCGTTCGGCAGAAAGCCGTGCAGCCTGCGCGGCGTTGGGGCATGGGAAAAACGGGGATAAATACCCTGCGGCCCCATTGCGGCGCGGTGCCGAACAGCGGCGCTGCGGGCGCTCAGAGCAGGCCGCGCAGGCAGCTCAGGAAAGTGCGGGCGGCCTTGGAAAACGCCGGGTACTTTTTCCAGACGAGGCTTGCGGCGGATTCGAGCGGCGGGGAGAGCGGGCGGAAGCACAGGCGGCTCCCGTCCGTGTTGATCAGCCTGTCCAGGCAGAGCGCGTAGCCGAGGCCTTCGTCCACCAGCAGCGAGGCGTTGTAGACCAGGTTGTAGGTGGCGACGACATGCGGCGCGCCGCCCGCCGGGCTGAGCCAGCGGGTCAGAAGCTGCGCGTCGTCCGGCTGGTCGGTGAGGATCAGCGGTTTTTCCAGCAGATCCCCGGGCGCGACGGATGCCTTTTCGGCAAGCGGCACGTCGCGCCGCATCAGCACGCCCCACGTGTCCTTGCCGGGCAGCGGGAGCGCTTCGTACTTCTGCGTGTCGGTCCGGCCGAACAGGAGCCCGAAGTCGATCAGCCCCTTGTCGAGCTGCTCGAGCACGTGCTCCGCATTGCCGCTCGAAATGTGATAGCGGATATCCGGGTGCTGCTTCTGGATTTCCCGTGCGGCGCGGGCGAGCAGGCGGACGATGTCCGTCTCGCCGGCGCCGATGTACACGTCGCCGACAACGGCTTCGTCGTCGTGCATGATCTCCTCCTCGGTCCGCTGAACCAGCGCGAGGATTTCCTCGGCGCGCTTGCGCAGGATCATGCCCTCCTCCGTGAGCAGCACGCGGCGGGAGCCCTTTGTGCCGCGGATCAGAAGCTGCTTGCCGAGCTCCTCCTCCATGGCGCGGAGCTGGGTGGAAAGCGTTGGCTGCGTCAGGTGCAGGGACTCGGCCGCAGCGGAGATGCTCTGCTCTCTGGCCACCGCCAGAAAGTATTGTAAAACGCGCAGTTCCATGGCTTTTTCCTCCTTGAAACCAGCATACCATGACGCCGTGCAAAAATCAATGGCCGTTTTGCGCGCGGGAAAAAAGACAGGCGGCTGCCCGCGTGCGGCGCATAAGTATACCGCAATCATTCGTTTCGGCTATCGTTTATCATAACCGATAGGTATTTGCGATTTGACCGGCGGCGGGGTATACTGTTTACAGGCGGGCGCGGCGCGCTGTCGGGCAGTGCCCGGACGCGGCGCATTTCCGCAGAGAACCGATCAGAAAGGTGGATTGCCATGGATTTGCAGGCATTTTTGGACCATATGAACAGCGGAAAAACCATCAAGGGCGGCTCGGAAGCGCACCTGTGCATGTGCGCGCTCTCGCAGGAGGCCCTGCAGCGGACGGCGGAGCTGAACGGCGCTTACCATACGCCGGAGGAAGTGCGGCGCATTTTTTCGGCGCTGACCGGCAGGCCGGTGGACGACACGTTCACGCTGTTCCCGCCGTTTCACACGGACTGCGGCAAGAACATCGCGGTCGGGAAAAACGTCTTCATCAACAGCGGGTGCAAATTTCAGGATCAGGGCGGCATCGTGATCGGCGACGGCGCGCTGATCGGGCACAACGTCGTATTGGCCACGCTGAACCACAGCCTCGCCGTGCGCGACCGGCAGGACCTGATCCCCGGGCCGATCCGCATCGGGAAAAACGCGTGGATCGGTTCGAATGTGACGATCCTGCCCGGCGTCACGGTCGGCGACGGCGCGGTCGTTGCGGCGGGCGCCGTCGTGACGAAGGATGTGCCGGCCTATACGGTGGCGGGCGGCGTGCCGGCCCGGGTGCTCCGCCCGCTGACGGAGGAAGAGAAGCGACAATGAGCGATGCCTCTTTACCGGCGCGCGCGAAGCGCCGGGCAAAAATTCTTTGAATTTTGACGATTGAAGAAAGGGAGTAAGGTGCAATGATTTACAGAGAGTTTCAGGGAGAAAAGCTGTCGGCGCTCGGCATGGGCGCGATGCGTTTGCCGGTCGCGGACGGCGACGACGCCCGCATCGACGAGGCGGCGGCCGCAGCGATGGTGGACTATGCGATGGCGCACGGCGTCAACTACTACGACACCGCATGGGGCTACCACAACGGCAATTCGGAGCTTGTGATGGGCCGGGCGCTGGCCAGGTACCCGCGCGAAAGCTATTTTCTCGCCGACAAGTTCCCCGGCTACGACCTCTCGAATATGGACAAGGTGGAGTCGATCTTTGAAAAGCAGCTGGAAAAATGCGGCGTCGAATACTTCGACTTCTACCTGTTCCACAACGTCTGCGAGATGAACATCGACGCGTACCTCGACCCGAAGTACGGCATCTTTGACTACCTGACCGCGCAGAAGAAGGCCGGTCGCATCCGGCACCTCGGCTTTTCCGCGCACGGCAGCTACGCGGTGATGAAGCGCTTCCTCGAAGCCTACGGCAGCGAGATGGAATTCTGCCAGATCCAGCTCAACTATCTCGACTGGAAGTTCCAGGGCGCGAAGGAAAAGGTCGAGCTGCTGCAGGCATACAACATCCCGGTCTGGGTCATGGAGCCGCTGCGGGGCGGCAAGCTGGCATCGCTCGCGCCGGCGGACGAGGAGAAGCTGCAGGCGCTGCGCCCGCAGGAGGGGATCCCGGCGTGGGCGTTCCGCTTCCTGCAGAGCATCCCCGCCGTGACCGTCACGCTGTCGGGCATGTCGAACATGGAGCAGATGCAGGCGAACATCCGCACGTATGAGACGGAGCAGCCGCTCAACGAGAACGAGATGCAGGCGCTTCTGACCATCGCAGACGAGATGGTCGGAAAGATCGCGCTGCCGTGCACGGCGTGCCACTACTGCGTCAGTCACTGTCCGCAGGGGCTCGACATCCCGGGCCTGCTGGCGCTGTACAACGAGCACTGCTTTACCGACGGCGGTTTTATCGCGCCGATGGCGCTGTCCGCCGTGCCGGAGGATAAGCGCCCGAACAGCTGCATCGGCTGCCGCAGCTGCGAAGCGGTCTGCCCGCAGCAGATCCGCATTTCCGAGGCGATGGCCGACTTTGCCCGGAAGCTGGGCGCGTAAAACGCGCGGGCGGCGGTTTTCCGCCGCAGTTTCGGAGACAACGAATACGACAGGAGGATTTCACCATGGAGTACCGCAGTCTGCCGCACGGCAGCGAACGGATCAGCGTGCTGGGCTTCGGCACGAGCGGCATCGGCATGGCCGGGGAGAAAGAGATCGAAGCCGCGATGACGATGGCGCTCGAAAACGGGATCAACTATTTCGATATGGCGTCCGCCGACGCGGCGCCCTTCCCGGCTTTCGGCCGCGTGATGGCCGGGCAGCGGAAGAACATCTACTTCCAGATCCATTTCGGCGCCGACTATTCGAGCGGCAAATACGGCTGGACGACGGATCTGGAGACGATCAAGCGCTCGGTCGACTGGCAGCTCAGCGCCCTGAAGACCGACTACATAGACTTCGGTTTCCTGCACTGCCTCGATGAGGCGGAGGACCTGAAGCACGCGATGCAGGGCGGCGCGCTGGACTACATCCTGCAGCTGAAAAAGGCGGGCGTCGTGCACCATATCGGCATGTCCTCGCACACGCCGGAGGTGGTGCGCATGGCGCTGGACGCCGGTTTTCTGGATATGCTGATGTTCAGCATCAACCCGGCATACGATTTCGAAAAGGCGGGTGAGTTCGCCATCGGCAGCGTGGCGGAGCGGCAGGCGCTCTACCGCCGGTGCGAGGCCGAAGGCGTCGGCATCTCGGTGATGAAGGCGTTTTCCGGCGGCCAGCTTCTGCAGGCTTCCACCTCGCCGTTCGGCCGCGCGCTGACGGAGTACCAGTGCATCCAGTACGCGCTCGACAAGCCGGGCGTGCTGACGGTGCTGCCCGGCGTGCGGAACCGGGAAGATCTGCAGCGCATCCTCGGCTTTACAAAGGCCACGCCGGAGGAGCGGGACTACTCCGTTCTGGGGACGTTCACGCCGCGCGAGGCCGAAGGCGCGTGCGTGTACTGCAACCACTGCCAGCCGTGTCCGGTTGGGCTGGATGTGGGCCTGATCAACAAGTATTACGATCTGTCGGTTGCCGGAGATGCGCTGGCAGCCACTACGACAGTTTGGAAAAGCACGCGGGCGACTGCGTCGGCTGCAGGCACTGCGATGCGCGCTGTCCGTTCCATGTGCACCAGTCGGCGCGCATGCAGGAGATCCGCGCGTATTTCGGCAAGTGAGTAAGGACAAAACCGCAAATC
>DSTMC04003__coassemble_6104_pt1 | contig 4408 bp, 3 predicted proteins | sample DSTMC04003__metabat2_high_PE_020 | metagenome-assembled genome bin DSTMC04003 | reverse complement strand
TCGGCGCGCGTCGGCAGGCCCTCGTTGTCGCCCCGGTGCGTGATCTGGATCGAGCCGATCACCGTGCCGCGGCGCGCCGCCTCGCTGAGCGAAAGCCCCTCGGCCACCGCCGAGAGCACGCCGGCCGCAAAGCCGTCGCCCGCGCCGACCGTGTCGACGATCTTTTTCACCGGGAACGCCGGCACCGTGCCGCTCTCGCCGCCCGTCGACCAGTACGCGCCGTCCGCGCCGAGCTTGACGATCACGCTGTCGACGCCGCGGTCGTGGTAGAACGATGCGATCTCCGCAGCCGTCTCCTTCTTCGTGAGGATCTTTCCCTCATGAATGCCGGGCAGCACGAGGTCCGCCTCCATCGCGAGCGCGTTCAGCGTGCGCACCATCTCCTTTTCGTCCGGCCAGAGCTGCGGGCGCAGGTTCGGGTCGAACGAGACGAACATGTCGAGCGCCTTCGCGCGCGCCATCAGCCGCTTCACGGCCTCGAGCGCCGACTTCGACACCGCCGGGAAAATGCCGGTCACGTGCAGAAAGTCGCAGCCGAACAGGTCGAGCTTGTCGACGTCGTGCGTCGAGATCTGCGAGGCCGCGCTGCCGCGGCGGAAATACGCGATCTTCGGGTCGCCGACCGCGGTGCTGCCCTTCATCATAAAGCCGGTCGAGGCCTTATCCGTCACCGTGACGAGATCGGCCGCGACGCCGTTTTCCGCCATGCTCTTCAGGATGCGCCGGCCGATCGGGTCGTCGCCGAGGCGCGTGCAGTAGAGCGCCGTATGGCCGAGCCGCGAAAGGCCGACCGCCACGTTGTACTCCGCGCCGGCGACCGCCGCCGAAAAGTGCGCGACGTCCTCCAGCTCGCCGGGCTCCTCCGCCATGAAAAGGCCCATCGGCTCGCCGACCAGCACGATCTTGCCGCGCTCGCCCTCGGGCACCTCTTCCGCCTCAAGCGCCGATTCGTCCACAAAATCCATCTTCATCGTTTTCAGGTCCGTCCTTTCCGCGCGGCGGCCTTGCGGCCCCGCAAACCGCTGTTTTCCGGATTAAACCGTCGTCTTGACGATCGTGCACTTGCCGCTGACCGTCACTTTGCCCGTGCCGGCCGGGACGAACAGGCTGTCCGCTGCCTTAAACTCGACCGCGTTTTCCGGCCCCGTCACCGTGCCTGCGCCCTCGGTGACGACGAGCGAAGCAAAGGAGCTGTCGTCCACGTCGATTTCCACCGTGCCGTCCACCACGTACTTCTCGGTCGTGAAATATTCGCAGGAGGCGAGCGCCGTCTTCGTGCCGCCCGGGATCTGCTCGGGCGCGCTCTGCTTGTCGGCCGTGTCGCTCGGCGTCAGCGTCGAAACGTCGATCGCCTTGTCGATGTGCAGCTCGCGCAGCTTGCCGTCCGCGCCGCGGCGGCCGTAGTCGTATACGCGGTACGTCGTGTTCGAGTTCTGCTGGATCTCGCAGATCAGGATGCCCGCGCCGATCGCGTGGATCGTGCCGGACTGGATGAAGAACACGTCGCCTTTTTTCACGTCGGCCTTATAGAGCACGTCGGTCAGCGTGTTTTCCTCGATGCGCTTTCTGAACTCGTCCTTCGTGATCGCGCGGTTCACGCCGAAGTAGAGCGAAGCGCCCGGCTCGCAGTCCACGACGTACCACATCTCGGTCTTGCCGTATTCGCCCTCGACGCGCAGCGCGTATTCGTCGCTCGGGTGCACCTGCACCGAAAGCGGGTCCTTCGCGTCGATGAACTTGATGAGCACCGGGAATTCCTTGAAGCGCGCGCAGTTCGTACCGAGCACAGCCTTACCGGCCTTTTCGATGTAGTCGCCGAACGTGAGGCCGTCGTATTCGCCGCCCGAAAGGGTGCTCTGGCCGGCCGGGTGCGTCGAAAGCTCCCAGCTCTCGGCGACCTTGTCGTAGTCGCACTTCTTGCCGTACACGTCGCGCAGCTTCGTGCCGCCCCAGAGGTAATCCTTGAACGCCGGTGTAAGTTTCTCGATTTTCATGATGTTTTCTCCTTTGCAGTATAGTATTTGATCTATTCTAAGAATTATTTTATTCTCGCTTCCATGCAGCCGCAGGGCGATGTTTGGGTAGTTCTTCCGGCTTTATTACAGCCTGCATGTGTCCCCTGTCTTCTTGCGCTTCGTCCCGCTTACGGGTTCAGGCTTACTTCTTTTTCGCCCAAAGAATCAGCCTGTCCGTCGCTTCGCTTACAGGATTGCGCTTATAGTCGCCGTATTCCTCTTCAACAACGAAGCCAGCCGAATCGAGCCATTCATGAATCTGCCTGAGCGTCGCAAAATGCCGAACGGAGGGTATCTCCTGCCTGATCTCCGTGCCATTGGCAAGTGTCAGCGCAAAGCATCGCGTAAATCGGACAAGCTGCGTTTTTCTGTCAAACGTACTCGAATGCAGAACCATTTTTCCCGTATTGCCGCTGCTGTCCGTACCCTGCCAAATCACATTTTCTCCGGATTTATCAAACCAATCCTCCGGGTAAAAAGTATAGCCATAATCGATATAGAGGTGCCCGCCCGGAGAAAGCGCATCCGCCGCTTTCCGAATGACAAGCGCCTGCGCCCGGTCGTAATCCATGTCGGTAACGATGTTGAACAGAAAATTTGCCGCCAGCACAACAACATCGTACCCTGTACCCCAATCGTCCCGGATGACGTCGGATTTCCGCCAGCAAATATTCTGTAATCCGTCAGCCTTTGGCGGAATCTTCTTCAACATATCCTCATCCAGATCCAGACCCGTGGCAAAATGCCCCGCTCTGGCCAGCGGCACAAGGATGCGCCCGCTTCCGCATGCGATCTCAAGAATTTTTTTCGGTGCATCTCCAATAACCGACAATGCAAACTCCACATCTTCAACACCCGTTTCGCTCGCATCATACATGTCGGCAATCCATTTCGAGATGATTTTTTCTTCGGTAAACAAAACTTTCTCCTCCTGTTTGAATCGGAGGGCTCAGAATACATTCACCCTCCAGTTTCGTGTGAACGCTTTCAATACGGTGTTTTTCATATCATTCATTCCTTTCAGAAAAAGTCTATTATAACGCCGAAGCGGTATAACCCCCGAATTTCTTTGTGACAATACGGCCTGTGCCGCTTCGCTCAGCGCGCCGTCGACTGCTTTTCAAAGAGCGGCATGTCGAGGATCAGCGGGTGCTCCTGCTCGCCGCTGCGCAGCATGTGGATGAGCTTGTTCGCCGCGATGCGCCCCATCTCGTCCTTCGGGTGCGCGAACGATGTGATTTTCACCGGCGAATACTCCGAAACGCTCGAATTGTCGAAGCCGGTCACGAGCACATCCTCGGGCACGCGCACGCCGCGGCTCGTCAGCAGGTCGATCGCGCCGTAGGCGATCTGGTCGTTGTAGCAGACGATGCCGTCGCAGCCGCGCAGCCGCTCGAACATGTAGTCGCGGTTGTCGGGGCGGAACAGCCGGCTGCGCTCCGCCGTCGTGTACCAGACGACGCAGTCGTCGCTGATGGAGCAGCCGTTGCGGATCAGCCCCTCCGAAAAGCCGGCATAGCGCCCGTGCCCCTGCATGTCGTCCGACTTGAACACGCCGCCGAGCTTCCGGCAGCCCTTGGAGAGCAGCAGCTCCACCGCCTGCCGGCCGGCCTTCTTGTCGTCGGTCACGACGTAGACGGCGTCGGTCAGGTCGCGGTAATAGCTGTTGAAAAACACGACCGGCACGCCCATTTTCTGCAGCTTCCGGTACAGCTCCACATTCGGGTTCGGGAACGCCGTCTTCGTGCCCTCCACGATCACGCCGTCGATCTTGCGGCTGATCAGCGACTGCAGGATGCGGCTCTCGTCCTCGACGTGGTTGTTCGTCACGCCGAGCGTCAGGCTGTAGCCCGCGCCGGTCAGCGTCTCCTCGATGCCGCGGATGATCGTCGGGAAAATATAGTCCGAGATATACGTCGTCACGATCGCCACATTGCTGCCGCGCGCCGGCCGCCGGCTCTCGGTGCTGATGTACGTGCCGCTGCCGCGGCGGCGCTCGATGAGGCCCTCGCGCTCCAGAACGGAGAGCGCCTGCCGGACGGTCTGGCGGCTGTAGCCGAACTCCTCCGAAAGCCGGTTTTCCGACTCCATCCGCTCGCCCGGCGCATACGCGCCGTTTTTGATCTTTTCCTTGATGGTCTCCACCAGAAAACGGTATTTCGCCGTTTTCCTCTCCGCTTCCGCCATGCTTCAACTTCCTTTCCCTGCGCAGCGCGCCCGGCGCCGCACAGCTGTACAGGAACAGACGATTTCCTGTATCGGGCCGCCGATTTGTCCATACAACTCTATTATAAAAAGCCGTACAACCTTTTGCAAGCGAAAAAACGCATTTTCACAAAAAATTGTACGGTCTTCTTTTATTTGTATTTTGACGAAAAATCCGGAAATTTTAA
>DSTMC04003__coassemble_4782_pt1 | contig 5485 bp, 4 predicted proteins | sample DSTMC04003__metabat2_high_PE_020 | metagenome-assembled genome bin DSTMC04003 | reverse complement strand
AGTGAAAAGCATGTTTTTCCGAATACATCCACAGAAAGGAGGCAGACGCATGCGGGATATGTCCGAAGCGGAATTCGACGCCGCGCTCGCGCAGTACGGCGATACGGTTTACCGGCTCGCCTTTGCCTACACCCGAAACCGGGCGGACGCCGACGACGTCTTTCAGGAGGTCTTCCTGCGGTACTTCCGGCGCGCGCCGGCCTTTGAAACCGAGGAGCACCGCAAGGCGTGGCTGCTGCGCGTGACGATCAACCGCGCAAAGAGCTGCCTGTCCTGCCGGGTGCTGCACGGGCCGCCGCAGGCCGAGGGCGCCGTGCCGTTTTCCGCGCCGGCGTCGATGGAGCTGCACGAGGCGCTTTCGAAGCTCGCGCCGAAATACCGCACCGTGATCCACCTGTTTTACTACGAGGGCTACACCGCCGAGGAGATCGGCGCGCTGCTGCGCCAAAAGCCCGCGACGGTCCGCACGCAGCTCACGCGCGCACGCCGCCGGCTGGCCTCCCTTTTGCAGGACGAAATCTGACACAGAAAGGATGAAACGCCATGACCTTCCGGGAAAAATACAACGCAATGCAGCGCGACGTCCGGCCGGATGCGCCCCTGCTGCAGCGCACGCGCGCGGCGGCGCAGAAAGCCCCCGCACGCCCGAGGCGGCTGCGCCCGCTGATCGCGCTCGCGGCCGTGCTTGTCTGCCTTGCGCTCACCGTGCCCGCTTTCGCCATGCCGGCGCTCGCCGCCGACCCCGACGGCTACGCGCTGCTGTACAGCATCTCCCCCGCCGCCGCGCAGTTCTTCAAACCCGTCAACCGAAGCGACGAGGACAACGGCATCCGCCTCACGGTCGATTCCGTCTACCTGCACAGCGACACCGTCGAGATCTACGTCTCGCTGCAGGACCTGACCGGCGACCGCCTCGACGAGACGACCGACCTTTTCGACAGCTACCGCATCAACCGCGGCTTCGACTGTTCGGCGACCTGCTCGCTCGCCGGTTACGACGCGCAGACGCGCACCGCGCGCTTTCTGATCTCGATCACAAGCTTCGACGGGCAGGACATCGAGGGCGACAAGCTGACCTTTTCGCTCAACCGGCTCCTGACCGGCAAGACGGAAACGGAGGGCGCCGTCACGGGGCTCGACCTCGCCGCCGTGCAGGCGGAGCCCGCCACGCAGCAGGTAACGCGGCGGGGCGGCAGCGGCATCGCGGCGGAGGCGGGCGGCTCCACCGCTGAAACGCGCACCGCGCTTGTCCCGACCGGCACGCTCGCCGCGCCGGCGCCCGGCGTCGCGATCACCGCGATGGGCTACGTCGACGGCCTGCTGCACATCCAGGTGCTGTACGAAAACATCCTCGAGACCGACAACCACGGTCAGCTCTGGCTCGACAACGGGGTCGAAAAGCTGGAATGCCTCGGCAGCCTCAGCTTTTTCGCCGAGAACGGAAGCGACAGCTACGAGGACTACTACTTCGACGTGACGCCCGCACAGCTTGCCGACTGCACGCTGTACGGCAGCTTCGTCACCGCCGACACGCTGATCGAGGGCAACTGGGAGATCACCTTCCCGCTGACGGAGGCCGGCTGATCGCCGCATTCCGCGGCCTCCCGCAAGACTGAAAACAGCAGAAGCCCCGCCGGGCAGTTCTAAAAGGAACCCGGCGGGGCTTTTTGTCTTATTTCGGCCCAAAGCGCGCCTTGTAGTGTGCCGTATAAGCCGTTATGCTGCGGTCATACGGCGGGTACGCATACCCGAGCGCCGCCGCAAGCGCCCCCGACGCCGCACGGAACAGCCGCTGGCACGTTTCGAGCGCCTGCCACAGGGCTTCGGCGGAATCCATCCGATACGTGCTGTAGAGCGCCTCGCGCGTTTCGTCCTCCAGATACTGCGGCAGGAACTTGTAGTTTTTGCCGATGCTGAACGTGTAGCCGCGGCGCAGCCCCACCTGCCACGCGAGCATGCGCAGAAGCTCGCTGCGCATGAGCTGCATCAGGTCCGCCGCATACAGCCGTTCGCCGCGGCAGATTCCCTTTGTCACATAGGTGCCTAGGTTCCAGAATTCATTGCAGCAGTCGTCGAAGCTGCGTGCGCTCGGCTTTTGCAGGTGATACCGCCGGTCGCTCGGCGCAGGCGGCTGCGGCACGTCGCCGTCCTTGTCGAGCAGAATCGTGCACAGCCCGTCCGCGGCGAGATACGCCGGCAGATGGCGCTTTTCAAGCAGCGTCAGATCCATCTTGACGTAATCGGAAAAAAGCATCAGGTAGGAGTAGCCCGTTTCCTCCGCCGGAAACAGTTCCATGTCCTCCGGCTTCTGCATCATGACGATCTCGCCGAAGGCGGAGAGCCAGTCGTCGCTCTGCGTGAAGTCCTCGATGCGGTCCACAAAATACGTGACGTCGAAATCCTGAAACTCGTCCTTCGGGATGTTCGCATTGACGCGCGAGCCCTCCATCCCGACGAGACGGATGCGCGCGTCCGCCTCCGCGAAATCCAGCACGGTGCGCATAAATTCTTCCGGGCTGCGCATGCGTTCTGCCCGCCCCATCACAGGCACCTCTGCGCGGCGAGCCATTCGACGATCGTCACGGGCCTGCCGCCGACCGTGACGGGCCTGCCGTCAAAATCGAGCCTGCATTCGTTGTTCAGCATGTAGATCCAGCTCCAGTGGCCGTAATATTCAAACGGCGCGCCGTCCGGCCCCTTGTATCTGCCGGAAAGGTCGATAACCTTGTCCCAGTAGGTGAGGTGGACATTCTCGCCGCCCGCCGCTTTCAGACGCTTATACGTCGGCAGCACGTGCGTCTCGGGCGGCACGGTGTCGTCCGCGGCGGCGTGCGTCAGCCAGATCGGCTTTTTCGCGATCGCCTCGATCTGCGCGTCGGTAATCCAGTCGTCGCGCAGCGCCTCGCAGATCGGGAAGGCCGCCGCGTAGCGGTCCGGCGTATGGATCAGCATTTTCAGCGTCATGAAGCCGCCGTTCGAGCAGCCGCCGATGTACACGCGGGTGCGGTCGATCCACGGGCGCGCCGCAAGGTACGCCTCGATCAGCGCGTCGAGCGCCGAAACGTATTTGGAATGGCCGTCCTTCGTGTATTCGCCGCTGCCGTCGTCCATCCACATGGTCGGCGCCTGCGGGATGAGCAGGGCGCAGCGGCCGCCGAAATACGCCTGCAGCTCGGGAGACAGCAGGTTGACAACCTTGTTCGCGACCGCGGCGATCAGCGGCGAATGGCCGCCCTCGCCCGCGCCGTGCAGCCAGATGATCAGCGGCAGCTTTTCCTCCGCCGTGTGCGCCGGCTCGTAGTGCGCGTACAGCAGGTCGGAATCAGGGTGCGAAAACGCGCCGGTCTCGAGCCATTGGGCATAGACGATCCGGTTGCCGCCGTCCGTATCGAACACGAGGCCGGAGATCGCGCCATCCGCGGTCTCGATCGGCGCCGTCTGCGTGATCACGTTGTGCACGTCGAGGAACACGTTGAAGTTGCCGTCGAACTGGATGACCGAGCCGATGCCCGCGAGCGGCGAGCAGGCCATGCAGAGCGTGATGCAGCGGCCGTCCTCCGCGGGCGCGCCGTTTTCATCCGAAACGTACAAACGCTCGACCGTGCGCGTGCCCTGCATCAGGTCGTCCGGGCGCTCGCCCATGAACTTCGGCCAGGTAAATTCCTCGCCGGGCTTCGCCGTGCGCTCCACGTAAACGCTGAACTGCGCGGGGTCGAGCTTCGCACCGGTGAGCGGCCTGCCGGTTTCCAGAATGATCTTCGTGATATGCGGCCCGAAATCGAGCACCTCCGTAATGGTTTTGTAGGTCAATGCCATTGTTTTCAGCCTCCCTTTCGTTTCTTTTATCAGTATCGCACATTTTTTGCGGGCGCGCAAGCCCCGGCAGCCGGATTTGCCCCGCAATTTTCCGAAAACCGCTTGGCTTTGCGCGCCTTTTCCGCTATAATGAAGCTGGATTTTTACATCGGGAGGAGAACGGCATGAAGGAGAACATCTACGACAATCCGTCTTTTTTTGAAAAGTACAGCCAGATGGCCCGCTCGCGCGAGGGGCTTTCCGGCGCCGGGGAGTGGGAAACGCTCCGGACCGTGCTGCCGCCGGTCGAAAACAAGCGCGTGCTCGACCTCGGCTGCGGCTACGGCTGGCACTGCATCTGGGCCGTCGAGCACGGCGCGGAATCGGCGCTCGGCGTCGATATTTCGGCGCGCATGCTCGAGGTCGCGCGCGGCAAGATCGCCGGCGACGCGCAGCTTTCCGAACGCATCGCGTACCGGCAGGGCGCGATCGAGTCGCTCGAGTTTCCCGAGGACAGCTTCGACCTCGTGCTCAGCTCGCTTTCGCTGCACTACGTCGCCGATTACCCGGCCGTCGTCGAAAAGGTGCGGCGCTGGCTGAAGCCCGGCGGGCAGTTCGTCTTTACGGTCGAGCACCCCGTCTTTACCGCCGAGGGCTCGCAGGACTGGGTCCTCGACGCGGCGGGGAACATCGACCATTTCCCGGTGGACAACTACTATTACGAGGGCCCGCGCACCGCGCATTTCCTCGGCGAGACGATGACGAAGTACCACCGCACCGTGACGACGTATCTCGAGACGCTGCTCGACTACGGCTTCACGCTGCGCCACGTGAAGGAGCCGATGCCGCCCGAATCGATGCGCAGCCTGCCCGGCATGGCCGACGAAATGCGCCGCCCGATGATGCTGATCGTCGCGGCGGAGCTTCAGGATCTGCCCGAAACCGTTCTGGACGCGCTGCACGCGCTCTACAACGCGAGCTTTCCCGCCCTGCGCACCGACCGCGCCGCGCTCAAAAAGCGCCTCGGCATCGGCAGCGGCTCGCAGGTTTTGATCCACTACGGCGCAGGCGGCCTGCCTGTGGGCTTCGCGGTCGTGCGGCAGAACGCGCTGCTTTTGCTCTGCGTGCAGCCCGAATACCGGAACCGGGGCGTCGGCAGCGCGCTGCTCGAGCGGGCGGAGGCGTTGATGCGCCCCTACGGCCGCGCCGTTCTCGGCCACGCGCAGGACACCTACATCTTCCCCGGCGTGCCGATGGACGGCGGCCCGGACGCGCACGAATTCTTCGAGAAGCGCGGCTACCGCTACATCTGGACGGCGTACGACATGACGCTCGACCTGACCGCCTACACGCACCGGCCCGAGCTCGACTGCAAGGACCCGGCGCTCACGACGCGGATGCGGCTCGACACGCCGGAGGACCGCGCAAACGCCGGCGCCTGCAGCGCGCAGATCGAGAGCTTCGGCAGCTACTTCGCCTACCTGCCGGACATTCTGCTCGCCGAATGGAACGGCGAGATCATCGGCGGCTGCGGCATCCATCCGGAAAACTGCTTTTACACCGAAGCTTTTCCGGAAACGAGCACCTTCGGCCCGCTCGGCGTGCTGGAATCTTACCGGAACCGCGGCGTCGGCATGCGCCTGTGCCAGGACGCGCTCGACCGCCTCAAGGCCGGCGGCGTCAAGCGCAT
>DSTMC04003__coassemble_4289_pt1 | contig 6053 bp, 2 predicted proteins | sample DSTMC04003__metabat2_high_PE_020 | metagenome-assembled genome bin DSTMC04003 | reverse complement strand
ATTTTCCCTTCACCGGAAAATGCAGTCGCAGGCAAATCGCGTTTTCTCTCCTGCGTTCTTTGTGGCAGAGCTGTAAAGTAAAAAAGGAACAGAGGTTGAGACGAAAATGAAAAAAGCTTCAAAAACGCTCGCCGTGCTCTTGTCTGTGCTCCTGCTGTTCTCTTTCGGCACTACGGTTTTCGCTGACGAGACAACCGTCCCGGTCAGCGACCCCACGCCGGAAGTCACGAGCAGTCCGGAGCCTTCCACAGAGCCCGAGCCTTCCGAAACGCCTGAGGCTTCCGAAACGCCTGAGGCTTCTCCTTTGGAAAGCCCTGCGCCGGAAACTCCCGAGGAGGAAAGCTCCGCACCGGAGACCTCCACCCCGGAAGAGGACGGAACGGAATCTTCTGCAGAGACGCCCTCTGCGGAAAGCTCCACCGCCCCGGCAGCTCTGACGGCAGCCAAGCTTGCGCCGACCCTGCAGGAGCAGATCGATGCCGGCGCAGAGAAAATCACCGTATCCGGCAAAGTCACGGAATCCCTTGTAATTCCGAAGGGCCGTACCGTGACCATCGTGCTGGAGGATGGCGCAACCCTCACCAATGACGAGGGCAAACACACCATCGAAAACAGCGGCACGCTGACTGTTACCGGTTCGGGTACGATTGACAATGTAACCCATGGCCACGGCGCACTGGTCAACTACGGCACCGCCACACTGGAAGGCGGCATACTGACCCGCAGCGCCGAAAACAGCAAGAGTCCCAGCGACAACGGTGGAAACAGCTGGTACGTCATCGACAATCACGGCAGCCTGACAATTACAGGGAACGCAGTTGTCCGTAACAACGGCTACTTCTCCTCCCTGATTCGCAATATTGGCGACAGCGCCGACAGTCCCGCTACCTTGACAATCAGCGGCGGCGAAATTTCTCAGAAGGATTTTATTGCCATCAAAAACGATGATTTCGGTAAACTTTCCATCACCGGCGGCACATTCTCTTCCGATAATCAGGCCGTTCAGAACTGGTCTGAAGCCACGATCAGCGGCGGCAAATTCCTGAAGGGCGACATCATCACCTGGTCGTATGAAGGTTCCAACAGCACCACGGAAATTTCCGGCAGCGCCGACATCAACGGCGACATCAAAGCCGTCAATTACGACGGTAGCAGCTCGGTCGCTTCGGTTACGATCACCGGCGGCTTTATAAACGGTAAACTTGTGAAGGGCACCTATAAGGGCGGAATCGTTCCGGTTGATCCGACGGCAACGTCCTCCTCCATTCAGGTTTCCGGCGGTACTTTTTCTGGTATTTCTTCTGATGAGATAAGCGCCTTCGTGAAAGACGGTTACACGACCACCGGCTCCGACGGTTCGTTTACCATTACGGACGCCACAGAGCCGACCGAGGATTCCGTGGCGGAAACCGGCGGCATCTACTACAAGAGCGTACAGAACGCCATCAATGCGGCTGAAGGCGGCGCTACGGTTACGCTTGTAAGATCGGTAAATGAGGATATCGTCGTCAGCGGTAAGGAAATCACCCTTGATCTGGGTGAAAATACCCTGACCAACGTGAGCGGCGACACAATTACGGTAAAGATCGACGCAAATCTGACCGTAGTCGGAAGCGGTACGGTCGATAATAAGTCTAACGCCAGAGCCGCCATTTTCAATGAAGGAACTGTTACGCTGAATGGCGGCACCTATGACCGCACGTCCGAATCAGGCGAAAGCGCTGACATCAGCGGCGGCAACAGCTGGTACACCATTTGCAATCACGGTTCCATGACAATCCATGACGGTGCAACCGTTAAAAACACCGGCAGCTTCAGCAGCATGATCGAAAACGGCTACTATAGCTATAAAAGCGGAGACGCTCGAACCGGCTATATCTCCGGTGCGAACGCTGCAAACCCGACCCTCGTTATCGAAGGCGGCGAATTTGTTGGCGGTTTGAATACCGTTAAAAACGACGACGGCGGTAAGCTTTACATTCACGGCGGCAGCTTTTCGAACTCCGCGCAGGCGGCTGTTCTGAATTGGAACGTCACTGAAATCACCGGTGGTAATTTTGAGGTTACTACAAAGTACGCTGTTGTTTTGAACGGAAAGGATACCGGCAACACCAACAACGGTGAAGTCTTGAACCAGGGCAATCTGTCCATCACCGGCGGATCCTTCACAGCTCCGAAAGGCACCCCTGTGATCGAAGGGATGAAGACCAACACGGACATGAGCGACGTTAAGGTTTCCGGCGGCACATTCTCTTCGAACGTAGGAGCCTTTGTTGTCAAAGGCGCCGAGGTTTACGAGGATGAAAACGGCAACTTCGGCATTCGCCCCGCACAGGGTTCTGCGGTTGCGATCAACGGCGTCGGTTATACCACCATGCAGGACGCTGTGAATGCGATCGCGACAAGTGAAAGCAAAACCGGCACGATCACCGTGCTGAAGGACATTCCGGACGCCACGGGCGTAAAGGTTCCTGAGGGGCTCAATCTCACGATTGATTTCGCAGACCACACCTACACGCTGTCCGGCCCGGGAGCCGGCTCCACCAACACGGAAACCAACGGCTTCCAGCTTCTGAAGAACTCGAATATCGTGTTCAAGAACGGCACGATCAACATCGCAAAGAATGCAAACAACATCAAGCGCATGGTCCAGAACTATGCGAACCTGACCCTTGAGGATATGCGTTTTGAAGCGGCCAACCAGGTGGGCGGCGAAAATTACGCGCTCAGCTTCAACAACGGCGATATCGTCTTTAAGGGCAACACCAGCATCATCACGACCTCCGACGATACGATCGCATTCGACGTTTGCAAATTCTCGAATTATGAAGGCGTGAACGTGACCTTTGACGACAGCTACACCGGCGAAATCAACGGCAGAATCGTCTACGACAGCCCGGATTCCTCGAACTGGAGCCTGACCGTCAACGGCAACGGCAAATTCGGCGGTATTGATCTTTCGCGTACCGCCACCGCCGAGCCGAACATCTCCGTTACCGGCGGCACCTTTGAATCGGATCCCATGGCTTATGTTGCCGACAGCAGCAGCGCCGTCCGCTACACCAGCAACGGACAGAGCCACTTTGCCGTAGGCGCCGCTTCCATCCGCGATACGGCTGCTCAGGCCGCTGACGACAGCGCCATCGATGTCCTGCAGGGCGACGTTTCCGTGGATATCACGGCCGACAACGTCACGGTTTCCAACAGCGGCAAGGGCACAGTTTCGGTCAACAAGACGCCCGTTGAGTCCGGCTCTTCGATGGAAGTCCACCGTCTCGAAAAGGTTGAGGCCAAGGCCGCAACCTGTAAGGAAGAAGGCCACAAGGCTTACTACAAGTGCGCAGACTGCGGCGAGCTGTTCGAGGATGCGAACGGCACGATTCCCACCACCGCGGCAGCTGTGACGATCCCCAAAACCGAGCACAGCTTCGGCGAATGGGAGGTAACCAAGCCCGCTACGACCACCGAAAAGGGTGAAAAGCAGCGCACCTGCTCGATCTGCGGTCTCGTTGAAACGGCGGAGATCCCGCTTCTCGACAAGCCCGATCCGGATCCGAGCACGGAGCCAACGCCTGTTCCGAGCACGGAGCCTTCTGCAGCACCGTCTACAGAACCGACGGCTGCGCCTTCAACTGCGCCGACGGCAGCGCCTTCCGCTGCGCCGACGGAAAAGCCCGCAACCAGCGGCCCGCAGACCGGCGACGAGGGCGTATCCGCTGTCTGGATCGCACTTCTGGCAATCTCCGGCTGCGCAGTAGCACTCCTTTCTGTTAAGCGCAGAAAGAGCTGAGCTCTCCCTCTAAAAATAAATTAAGGAAAGCCCGCAGGTATGAACAGCCTGCGGGCTTTCTCTTTTGCGCCGGGTATTCCACCGCACGCAAAAGGGCGCGGAATTCATCCGCGCCCTTTTCTTAACCTGTTGAAGACCTGAGCCGTTATTCCGCTGTGAGCGTGTAGGTCTGCGGGGCTTTGTCGGCAATGCCGCCCGAGAGCGGCAGCGTCGACGTGCAGGTCAGCGTCAGGCGGCCGCCGTCAAATTCAAACAGCATGCGCTTGCCGCCGACGGCCTCCGCGCAGCGGATCTCCGCCTCGAAGCACGTGTCCGTGCGCCAGCGCCCGACCGCGCCGTACGTTCTGCCGCAGAGCGTGGACTCGACAAAGTGGCTCTCGAGGCCGATGTCCACCGAGAACGCGCCGTTGTCCTGCTCGGCCGTCAGCACGGCCTTATCGTCGGAAAAGTCGAGGCGGAGCGTTTTCGTCTCGCCCCCCTGCGGCGCGACGATCCAGACGCCGCCGATCAGGTCCGCGAGGCCCGGCATCGTCTCCGCCGGGGCGAAGCGCCGCCCGCCGGCCTGCGCCTCCGACGCGCGGTTGCGCATCGAGAGCATCGGCTGGATCTCCGCCCGCCGGAGCCGGTGCTGCAGCACGTGCGTCATCGGGCTTTCCGGCAGCGATTCCTCGTCCGTGATCGCCGGCAGAATCGTCTCCCACGCGCAGGTGAGCTGGTCCTGCTGCCGCGCGGACGCGCTCTGCAGAATCAGAATCGCGTCCTTGTCCTCAAAGATCACGCCGTACTGCCCAAAAGCGCCGTCTGCGCGCACGACGTGCTCCGGCACGCAGCGCCAGAACTGGAAGCCGTAGCCGCAGCGCCAGTCCGGCGTATCGGGGTCGTTGACGGGGCTCAGCGTCTCGACGGCCTTCGAGGTCGCAAGGTCGAACCACGCGGCGTCGAGCAGCTGCCTGCCCGCCCACCGGCCGCGCTGCGCGACAAACAGGATAAAGCGCGCCATGTCCTCGGCACGCAGGCGGCTGCCGGCGCCGCCCATCTCCGTGCCGTCGGGCAGCCGGAAGCACTCGACGTCCGAAATGCCGAGCGGCTCAAAGAGGCGCGGCGTGAGGTACTCGAACAGGTCCGTGCCGGTGCGCCGCTTCAGCGCGGCGCAGAGCATGTTGGTGCCGGCCGTGTTGTACATGAAGCACGTGCCCGGCTTGTACTTGAACTCGTGCGCGAGGAAGTTCCGGATCCAGTCCGGCTTCGAAACGTCGAACGTGTCGATCTCCGTCGCGTGCCCGCAGGTCATCGTCAGAAGGTCCCGCACCGTGCACAGCCGCAGGTTCTCGCTCGGGTTTTCCGGCAGCTTGTCCGGGAACAGGTCGCACAGCTTATCCGTGAGCGCGAGCTTCCCCTCCTGCACCGCGAAGCCGACCGCCGTGGAGGTCAGCGCCTTCGTAAACGAAAACATCATGTGCGGCGACGCCGGATTGTACGGCTTCCACCAGCCCTCGGCGCAGACCTTGCCGTGCCGCAGCAGCATCAGGCTGTGCAGCTCCAGGCCGCGCCGCTCGGCGAGGTCGATAAAATCCAGAATCCCCTTCGAATGAATGCCGACACTTTCCGGCGTCACTCTTTCCAATACCATCTTCCGTCACCCTTTCTTCTTTTGCTTTCCGGCCGCTGCGCGCGCCGGCTTTTATTTTCTGTATTCTATTCTAACATAACCGGCGGCGCTTTTCCATCCCCGCCCGCCGGTTTTTTCGCGCGGGCTTGCAAGAGATGCCGCGCCGTGCTATACTCAAAACAGCTTGTATCGATTAAAAACTGCTTGAGGGGTAGTGTGAAAAAAACTTTTCACACACGATTTGTGCCTTTGCCGCAATGAGCAAAGCGGCAATCGGCTTTGCCGACCGGCACAAAAAAATAAGGAATGGTGATTAATGTGAAAAATACTTTTTCACATATGATTTGTGCCTTTGCCGCAATGAGCAAAGCGGCAATCGGCTTCGCCGACCGGCACAAAAAAATAAGGAATGGTGATTAATGTGAAAAAATACTTTGCCGCACTTTTGCTCTGCCTGCTGTTCTGCCTGCCCGCCGGGTGCTCCACCGTGCGCTCCGCGCTCGGGGCTGCGCCCGCCGCGGAGGATCCGTCGTCCGCCGCGGCGGCGCCGACCGCGACGCCGGAAGCCACGGCAGCACCGACGGCCGAGGCGACCGCTGCGCCGACCGCCGAACCGACGCTGTCGCCCGAAGCGCTGCTCGACGCGCTCCGGTT
>DSTMC04003__coassemble_3570_pt1 | contig 7151 bp, 7 predicted proteins | sample DSTMC04003__metabat2_high_PE_020 | metagenome-assembled genome bin DSTMC04003 | reverse complement strand
GGAAACACCTCATCCCCGCAAGGGGACGGTAACAAAGGTTCACTCTCATTTGTGACAGCGTTTCTTTGAAACACCGCATCCCCGCAAGGGGACGGTTAATCAGTGTATCCTGTAGCTATAGAAATTACTTGCATGAAACACCTCATCCCCGCAAGGGGACGGTAATCAGTTTCCTGAGCTTCGAGCTTTTCTTCGGCAGAAACACCTCATCCCCGCAAGGGGACATTGAAAAGATAAGGAGGGAAAACACTTGCACGAACAAACCCTGCTTGCCGCGTACGGCTGCCTGCTGCATGATTTTGGCAAGCTCGTTTACCGCGCCGGGGGCGGCGCCGGGCGGCACAGCCGCCTGGGCTGGGAGACGCTGCGGGCGCTGCTGCCCGATGCCGCGTGGCAGCCGGTGCTGGACTGCGTCCGCTGGCACCATGCCGCCGAGCTGCGCGAGGACAGCCCCGAGGCCGGGAGCCTGGCGTACATTGCCTGCGTGGCCGATAATCTTTCGGCGGCCGCCGACCGCCGGGAGATGGAGGGCGAGGGCGGCGCGTTTCAGCGAAGCCTGCCGCTGAGCCCGATTTTCCGCCACATGAACGGGGAGCACGGCGGGGCTTCTCTGCCGCCGTACCCGCAGGATGGAAAGCTGCACATGCCCCGCCCCGGGGCGGATATGCAGGTTCCGGCCGGCCGCTACGCCGACGCGGTGCGGGAAATCCAGGCGGCCTTCCCCGGCAAAAAGCCGGAGGAAACGTGGCTCAATTCGCTCCTGACGCTGCTGGAGAGCTGGACCAGCGCGTTCCCCTCCAGCACGGCGCTGGAGGAAAGCCCGGATATTTCGCTGTACGACCATTTGAAAACCACCGCGGCCATCGGCTGCTGCATCAGCGAGTACCTGCGCTGTACCGGCGAGACGGATTTCAAAAGCCGGCTGTTCGAGCGGGAGAAGCAGTTCCGGGAAGAGCCGGCGTTCCTGCTTTACTCGGCCGACCTGTCCGGCATTCAGCGGTTCATCTACACCGTAGCGGACGATGGGGCCCTTCGCGCGCTGCGGAGCCGCTCGTTTTTCCTGGGGCTCCTGATGGAGCACTATGTCGACGAAATTCTGGAGGGATGCGGGCTGAGCCGCGCCAATCTGCTGTACAGCGGCGGCGGGCACTGCTACCTGCTGCTGCCCAATACGCCGGAAACGGTGCAGACGCTGCAGGCATTCAACCGGAAAGTCAACGATTTCCTGCTGGAAGCGTTCGGCGTAAGCCTTTTCCTGGCGCATGGCTGGACCGCTTGCAGCGGCAACGACCTGATCAATTTTCCTGCGGAGGACGCACCGTATAAGGCGATGTTCCGCCGTGTCTCGTCGGCGGTTTCCGCGCATAAGCTGCACCGCTACGCGGAAGAGCAGCTGCGGCGGCTGAACCACCGGGATCGCGGCGGCGAGCGGGAGTGCAGAATCTGCGGTCGGAACGATCGTATTCAGGACGGCCTGTGCACCTGGTGCCAGACGTTTCTCGCGCTTTCCGCACAGATTCAGCGCAAGGATGTCTACCTCGTCTGCCGGGACGAAGCGGCGGATGCGGTGTTCGCGCTGCCAGCCCGGGAGGGGACGGCGTACTTCGTCTTTACGGATGAAGCGGCGGCCCGGCGACGGCTGCAGGGCGGGGAAGAGGTCCGGCGGATTTACACCAAAAATAAAAGCTGCACCGGATTCCGGTACAGCACGAAGCTTTATGTGGGCGATTATGCCGCCGACAATCTGATGGAGCATCTGGCAGCCCAATCGGAGGGTATCCGGCGGCTGGCCGTCTGCCGCATGGATGTGGACGACCTCGGAAAGGCGTTTGTGGCCGGTTTTGAGGCGCCGGGGGAAACCGATCCGGCGAAGCGCTACCACTATGTCACGCTGTCCAGGACGGCCGCCTTCTCCCGGCAGATGTCGCTGTTCTTCCAGGGGCACATTAACGCCATCCTGTCCGGACAGTATGGCGACCGGAAACCGCTGGCGGTGTCCGTCGTTTATTCCGGCGGCGACGACGTGTTCCTCGTGGGGGCGTGGAACGGTGTGATTGAAGCGGCGAACCGCATACAGGAAGCCTTTTCCGCATATACCTGCGGCGCGCTGACCATCAGCGGCGGCATCGGCATTTTCGACGATCACTATCCCATTCGCGCCGCTGCGGGCCTGACGGCCGCGCTGGAGGAACGCGCCAAGGATGAGCCGGGAAAGAATGCAATTTCTCTTTTTGATCCGCAGGCTGCACACACGTACGGCTGGGAAACCTTCCGGCGGGCGGTCTGTGAACAGAAGGTCAAGTGTCTGGACACGTTCTTTTTGTCTGTGCCGGAGCGCGGCAATGCTTTCCTGTACCGTTTGCTGGACCTGCTGCGCCAGGCGCAGACGCAGGAAGGCCGCATCAATTTGGCGCGGTACGCCTATTTGCTCGCTCGGCTGGAACCCAAGCGGAGCAGTCCGCAATGGAATGCATATCGCGATTTTGCAGATCGGATGTACCGCTGGGCGCTGGATAAGACAGAACGCGGGCAGCTGATTACGGCCATTTATCTCTATGTTTACAAGAACAGGAAGGTGTAGTCGATGGGGTATACGAGTTCAGAAAACAAATACGATTACAAGAAGAAGCGGACTGCGCCCGGCGGGAAATTCAATCCACCGACGGAGATTCCGAAGGAGGAGCCGATTCCGGCGAATTATCTGGAGCGGGCGGAAGAAATTATGGCGGAGCATTTCAGGAAGATTTCAACCAGTAAGATCCGCCGCCTGTTCAGTTCGGTTATAGAGCTCTATAATGAGGAAATCCTCCGTACAGAAAAAGAACTTTTGCCGGACAGCGTCGCGGCGATCGCGATGATGCGGGTGCGGTTTGCATATGAGTGCGGACGGGATAATAAAGTGAAGGAGTTTGTGAAAAACGCACACCTGATAAATTACCTGAAAAGCATCGGCAACAGCCGAGAGGCGTTCATTAAATTCGCACAATATATGGAAGCGCTGGTTGCCTACCACAAATTCTTTGGCGGAAGGGAGAATTAACAATGGCCGGAAAATTATTGATCGAATGTGAGCTGGTGACCATCACCGGAATGCATATTGGCGGAACGGATACTTTTTCCGCTATTGGCGCCGTGGACAGCCCTGTGATCCGAGATCCGCGTACCGGTCGTCCCATCGTACCTGGCAGCAGCTTGAAAGGGAAGCTCCGCTCCCTGCTGGCACGCAGCTTATCACAGGATATTGAGAACATGCCGGATTTTAACGAAGATGAAGAAGCGATCCAACTGCTGTTTGGCAGTTCCAATCCGGTTCGTGCCGCAAGGGCACAGTTTGCCGATTGCTTCCTGATCAATTTTGATGAAATGAAGCAAACCGGACTGACGGAGGTCAAAACGGAAAATGCCATTCGGCGTTCCGATTCCATTGCCAATCCGCGCCAGATCGAGCGGGTAGTTTCGGGTGTAAAGTTTGGCGTGCGAATCACCTACAACAAAGTGGATGATCAGAAGACGCAGGAAGATTTTCGCCTTCTGGCAAAGGGAATGAAGCTGCTGCAGATGGACTACCTTGGCGGGCACGGTTCCCGGGGAAGCGGTCGAGTGAGCTTCCGCAACTTCAAAGTTACCGATGAAAACGGTTGTGAGCAGAAGGACCTGACAGAGATTTTTGATGCGGTGAATGCGTATGAACTATTTCCTGATCAAGCTGGCGTTTGATACGGGGGTGCATTTTGGCCCCGCTGATACAGCGCAATCTCTTTCTGTCTCCGAGGATCATTTTTGTGCCGATACGTTTTTTTCAGCGTTGTGCCATACGGCGCTGCAGCTGTTCGACCGAAATACTCTGGAAAAACTCTTCGATTGGGCCCGGAACGGCGAGCTTTTGCTTTCGGACAGCATGCCGTGGCGGGAAAAGGACTGTTATTTGCCGAAGCCCTTTTACCTCGGAGAGGAGCGGAAGGAACTGCCAGCTGGACAAAAAAAGAAAATGAAAAAGCTCGCGTGGATATCCGTGCGCGATTTTCCGCGATTCCTTGAATCTGTGCGCGGCGGCACGCTGTTTGAGCCCTCAGGAGCGGCGGATAGATTCGGAGTACACACGGAAGTGACGCGCGCGGCTGTACAGGATGGAAGAGACGCGGTTCCGTACCGGATTGGCGTCTATCAATTCGAGAACAATTGCGGGCTTTACGAAATAGCGGCCGCAAAAACGCAAGAGCAGGAAGCCGTATTGCTTTCCTTGTTTCAGGCGTTGGGAATGGGAGGAATCGGCGGAAAAATCAGCAGCGGATACGGGAAATTTCATCTGGAGGATGTAGTGCTGCTAAATGAATTTTTCGATGCGCAGACGCAGTGGCTGTATGAATCCCTGACAGCGGAAAAAGAGCGCAGCGTCCTGCTTTCTGCAAGTCTTCCTCGGGAAGAAGAACTGGAACAGGCACTGGAGGGTGCGACCTATCAACTGGTTCGCCGCGGTGGCTTTGTGGCTTCTGATACGTACGCGGAAACACCACAAAAAAAGAAAACGCAATACTTTTTCCGCTCCGGCTCCGTGTTTGGCCATCGGTTTACAGGCGATCTCTATTCCGTGGGCGGATTTGGTGAACATCCGGTTTATCGCTATGCAAAACCGATGTTTTTGGGGGTGGATTTATGAGTGGGACGGCTGGATGCATTCAAGTGTTCGACCTGGTGCTGACAGCACAGGCACCGGTCTTTATTGGAGACGGCAAAACCATCTTGAAAAAGTTCTATCTGTTTAATAAAAGAACCCACAAAGTGTCGATTCTGGACGAGCCGAAATTCTTCGCTCTGTTAATTCAAAAAAATCTGGTGGATTCGTATGAGAGATTCATGCTTAATCAAGGCGGAAGTTTGTTTGACTTCTTGACGCGGGACTGCCATCTGTCTGAAACGGATTGGAAGCCTGCTGTGCGCTATACTTTCGATGCCGGTGCTGCGCTGGATGCACATCATGCCTTGACGGACATTCAGGCTTTTATCCGGGATACCTCTGGGCGCGTTTATGTTCCCGGTAGCAGCGTCAAAGGCGCGCTTCGAACCATTCTTTTGCACCAGATGATCCGGGAAACAGGGCCGAAATCCACCGATCTGAAGCCGGATGAAAGGCAAAGGGTCGTTATTCCCGAGGAAGCCTATCTGCATGGTTTAAAGCTAAATCGGAAAAAACAGGACGATATGGTGAACAGCATCCTCCGGGGAATACAAGTATCCGACAGCATGCCGGTTTCCGACGAAAACATGGTGCTGGCAGATAAGTGGGACTGCCAAACGAATGGCACCCTGAAGAAAGTCCCGGTTTGCCGGGAAAGTATTCAGCCGGGAACAAAAATCCATCTGAAGCTGACTTTGGATCAAAGCGTTCTAAAGGGACGAATCACCCGGGAAAGCATTTTTCGGGCGATTGAGTCGTTTGATGCTTACTACGATGCAACGTATAGCAGCAGGTTTTCCCAGCCGCGTAGTGCGGCGGTGACTACCATAAAGCAGTGCCTTTTCCTGGGCGGCGGTGCAGGATTTTTTTCCAAATCGCTGATTTATCCATACTTGGGCGAAAAACGCGGATTACAAGAGACCGCAAAAATCATGCAGGAGTGCTTCCGACAGCACAATCATGATCGCGACGTGGCGTTGGGCATTTCACCGCATACGCTCAAATTCACAAAGTATCAAGGAGAATTTTGCCCGATGGGGTTATGCAAGGTGGAACTGCAATGATCGTACAATATAAGCTGCGGCTTGTGCGGGCGGAGCGTACGGCACTGCCCTCCTGCTTGGCATACAGGTTGTACGCTTGGCTTTTGGATCAAATCCCCAGAGAAGAGGCGGCGTGCTTCCACGATCAGACCCAGCAGGCCCTTACGCAGTATCTGGAACGCGATGGCGTTTGGACAGTCAATCTTTTCGGAGATGATGCTGTTGAACAGCTGGGCTGTGTGTTGGAACATGTCGAACGAATTATACTGCACGCTGAAGAGCTTACCGTACAGGATCGGCAGATCCGGCCAGTAGGTGAGCCGGAAGATTTTTTGCGGATGGGCAGGGGGGAGGTCGGGCGGCGCGCCTTATTGCGCATCGTATCCCCGGCGGCCTTCAAACAATCTGGGCGGTACGTTATTTTTCCGCAGGAAGGACTTCTGCTGCAGAGTCTTCTGATGAAATGGAATGCGGTGTGTCCCAAGTATCCGATGGAGGATGCCGATATGCTGGACGAAATGAAACGGGGAATACGCATTGTCGATTACAGCCTGCGTACAGGACGGTTTCAGCTGAAAAATGCTGCGATTCCCAGTTTTTACGGAAAGATTATACTGGAAGAACGGCTTCCGGTTGTATTGAAGGAAATCTGGAATGCACTTCTATGTCTTGCGCCGTATTCTGGAATCGGGATTAAAACGACCTTGGGCATGGGAGGCGTACAGGTAAATTGCCTGGAACGGCAGAACAGATAGAAGCGGAAAATGCAAGATTCCTGATTTCATACATTCTTGGTATGAGTCTGATAACTGCAACTGTCCGCGTCCAGTACACAGCATAAAAGGGAATCCGCCATCCTGAATGGGAGCGCGGACTCTCTTTATGGAATATATCGTAGGCAGCAGGTGGTCCAATGAGTTACAATCAGAATCCCCAAAACCCCAAAGCGGGCATCTATGTCTTTGTGGGGGTTATTGTGTCCGTGTACGCGTTTCTGGGCGGCGCGCAAATCTACAGCGACAGCCATGAAATCGGCATACTGTTCATTTTGGCCGTGCTGGTTCTATACTGGGGTATGCCGTTTTTCGTCGATGCGTATCGCAAATGGCGGGCGAACGAAGAGTCCGACGATCCGGATACCGCATCGACGAGCGCTCTATCCGGAACCGACATGCCGGGGGCGCAGCAAGCAGGCGGGGAAGCAGCACAGGCGGAGCGGCCGGCGATGCAGATCTACCTCATCGATTGCCCGGCGTGTGGACACAAGGTGTCCAACTGCGCGCATGCCTGCCCGAATTGTGGCCACCCGATTGCAGACGGGCCGCAGAAATCGTAAACGCAGGCCAAAGGGCCCGTGGGGAAAAGATTTTGGGAAAAATGTAGGTTTGTCAAACATTTTGTACAGCGAGAGATTCAAAGAAGGCAGCAAGTTT
>DSTMC04003__coassemble_3065_pt1 | contig 8214 bp, 6 predicted proteins | sample DSTMC04003__metabat2_high_PE_020 | metagenome-assembled genome bin DSTMC04003 | reverse complement strand
AGCAGGGGACTGAAAATCCCCGTGTCATTGGTTCGATTCCGATCGGAGGCACCATATGCGGACGTAGCTCATCTGGTAGAGCGCCACCTTGCCAAGGTGGAGGTAGCGAGTTCGAGCCTCGTCGTCCGCTCCAAAAAGAAAAAGGCGCTGCGAGCGCCTTTTTCAAAATCTGGTGACATAGCCAAGTGGTAAGGCATGGGTCTGCAAAACCCTGATTCCCCGGTTCAAATCCGGGTGTCACCTCCATAAGTTTTCCGAAAGTATGTGCACAGTGGTTTTCTGCTGAGCACATACTTTTTTTATACCGATAAATCATTGCCTGCAGCGCAAAGGCTTTTTATGTATGGACAGCAGGCGGAAACAGGGCCGCAGTAGGTGGCTGCTGGTCATGGTGCTTTCGTTCGCAGCCATGGCGGTAACCATTGTAAAAATAAAGAAAAAAGTATAACAAAGCGCATAAAATGCCGAAGGCGATGCAGCGGGTAACTCCTGCTGCATCGCCTTTTTTGTCTGTCCGGCATGTGCCGCGGCAGGACAGAAAAAACGGCCGTGTCGCCGGTATCGCTTGGAATCCTGCTTCGATGCGCCCGAATGGACGCGGAACCGAAAATGAATCCCCCGACTTTACAGAACCTTTACATGGATTTGATGCAGAGCGGCTTGCGGAGAAAATCCGGGATCGGCTATATTGTATTATAGGTTTTTTTGTCCTATTGTGTATTTTGAGGGAAAATTGCGCAAAGACCCCCGAAAATCCGGCAGCGGGTTCGTATCCTTCTGCTGAAGGGGGATGGAGGGATTACATTGGTACGCACAGAGCACGATATTGCGGCCCAGGTACAGGCGGCAAAGACAGACCCGGAGGCAGCGGACGGATTCATTCAGCAATATATGGGCTTTATCCGGTCTGAAACCGTGAAGTTTATTCATACCGCCCCGGAAAACGGCCATGAAGATGAACTGAGCATCGCCCTGCTGGCCTTTTATGAGGCGATATTGGCCTATGAAAAGAGCCGTGGGGCTTTCCTGCCGTATGCTGCCCGAGCCATTCGGAATCGTCTCATCGACCATTACCGGGTGGAAAAACGCCGGGGAAATGTGATCTCGCTCCATATGCCTTTGGACACGGAGGACGACGGCGCAGAGCTGCTGGACACGATCCCGGACACAGTCGATCACGCCGAGGAATATGAAGTTCGCGCAGCCAGTCAGCAGGAGATTCAGGAGTTCTCGGAAAAGCTTTCCGGGTTTGGCCTGACATTTTCAGATGTGGCGGATAACTGTCCCCGGCAGGAGCGGACCTTTGCCGCGTGCCGCCGCGTGCTGGACTTTGCCCGCTCCCGGCCGGAGCTGCTGAAACGGGTGGAGGACACGGGCAAGCTGCCCATGAATGAGCTGGCGCTTGGCTCCGGTGTGGATAAGAAGACGCTGGAACGGCATCGGAAGTATCTTGTGGCCATCCTGCTGGCCTTCACCAACGGTTATGAAATCATCCGGGGACACCTGTGTCGGATTATCTCGACGAAGGGAGGGAACTGAAAATGAACTATCTGGTCATGGAAGTACACCCCGCCTACGCCGTGGTGCTGGACGAGGAGGGCCGCTTTCTGAAAGCCGCCAATCTGCATTATCAGGTGGGCGATACAGTACACGAAATCATAGCGCTTCAAGTTCCGCGGAGGAAAAACACGTACCTGTGGAAGGCTGTGTCCGGTCTGGCGGGACTGGCAGCCTGCTTCTGCCTGATATTCTTCGGCTATTATCAGCCGAATTTCACGCCGTACGGCTCCCTGCGCATCCAGATCAACCCGGACGTCGAACTCACACTCAGCCGCACCGATCATGTGCTGGATCTGGAAGGACTCAATTCCGACGGCGAGGAACTGATCGCCGGGTACAGCTACAGCGGCAAGGACCGGGAAGAGGTGGCTGAAGAACTGGTGGAACGGGCGATTCACATGGGGTATCTTTCCAATGGGGAAACGGTGGCCGTCACGGTTGACAGCTCCGATGCCGATTGGCGGTCCCGGGAGGAGAAAGCGGCGGTGACGGCTCTGGAGGCGCGCTACGGAAGCATCATTGAAATCCAGGCGGGTCCCATTGTTGAGGAGCCGCCGGCCGCGGTGGTGGTCATCCCGGTGACGCCGACTACACCGGAGCCCACGCCGCAGCCGACGCCGGAGCCAACACCACAGCCCACGCCGGAACCTGCGGCGACACCGACGCCGGAACCCACACCACAACCGACGTCGCAGCCGACGCCGAAAACGGACGACTGGGACGATGACGACAACTGGGATGACGATGACAGTTGGGACGACGATGACAGTTGGGACGACGATGACGACTGGGACGACGATGACGACTGGGACGACGATGACGACTGGGACGACGACGGTGGGGATGACGATGACGGCGGCGATGACGACGATTGAAGCGGATAACACGCAAAGTATCGTTCCGTAAATACCCGGACTGTATAAGCCGAAAGAAAAAATAAAAAATTTTCCAGAAGACCCCGGTTTTGAGCAGTCCGGTTCGTAATCTATAAACAGAGAACACAAAAAACCATTTTCAAGGAGATGAACTCAAATGAAAAACAACATCCGTACCAAACTGCTGGGCCTGGCCCTGACCACGACAATGGCACTGTCCGTATTGACCGCCTGCGGAAGCAGCGCTGAAACGGCATCGCTTCCGTCTCTCTCAGCGCTTCCCAGTGCAGCCGCCTCTTCTCAGGAGGAGAGCAACGCCAGCGTCGGCACCGTGCTCCTGAGTGTAAACCCGGAAATCGAGATGGACTACGACGGCCACGGCAATGTGACCGCACTCACAGGCCGCAATCAGGATGCGCAGGCGCTGCTGTCCGATTATACCGGATACGAAGGCCGGCCCTGCACGGAGGTCATCGGTGAGCTTGTGCAGGAAATCAGCGCACGGGGCTATTTCGATACGACTGTGGGCGGCAAGGAAAGAAATGTTATCCTGAAGCTGGAGCAGGGCTCCGCCTATCCCACGGATCAGTTCCTCGAGGAACTGGCCGGAGCGGTCCGCGAGGTGGTGGCGACCGAGCAGAGCGGCTCTCAGCCGGTGCTTCTGGATCAGGACGATTATGATGACGTTTATGGAGATAAAGGGTACATCAACGCTTCGGCGGCACAGAGTATTCTCTCCGCGCAGCTTGGCCGGGATGACCTCCAGTTTGTTGAAAAGGATTACGATCTGGACGACGGCGAATACGAAGTGGAGTTCGTTCTGGATGGCGTTACGTATGAATATGAAGTAAACGCCTACACGGGTAAGATCACGGAAGTAGATGCCGAGCGTCAGGATGACGGCAATACAAGCCGTAACCCTGACCGCGATGACCTCGACGATGACTGGGATGACGATGACGACGCGGCGGACGACTGGGACGACGCTGACGATGCGGCAGACGACTGGGACGACAATGACGACGCGGCGGACGACTGGGACGACGATGACGACGCGGCGGATGACTGGGACGACGCCGATGATGTAGCGGACGATTGGGACGACGCTGACGATGCGGCGGACGACTGGGATGACGCCGACGATGCGGCGGATGACTGGGATGACGATGACGACGCGGCGGATGACTGGGATGACGATGACGACGACGTGGCGGACGACTGGGACGATGACGACGACGTGGCGGACGACTGGGACGATGATGACGATGACAGCTGGGATGACGACGACTGGGACGATGATGACGGTGATGACGACTGGGACGATGATGACGACAGCGATGATGACGACGATTGATCCCGTCTATCTGTGCCGCGGAATAAAAACGAGAATAATCCATCCTTGAGGGGGGCAGGCTTGATGCCTGCCCCTTTTCTCAATGGGGCTGGGCGCTTGCCGGCATAGTCCGCGCACGCAAAAAAAACATGCCCGGCGACGCGCTTCAAAAGCGCCGCCGGGCATCCTGCTGAGAGGCGTGGAGTCCGGCCCGCTCAACGGTTGAGATCGTAAGCCTTTTTCAGCTGGTGCAGGTTGGAGAGCCGCCGGACTGCCTCGTCTCCCAGCTTTTCCGAAACGGCCACCACCAGCGCGTCCATCAGGGCGGCGGGGGCTGTCACGGAGTGGTACTCCTTGGCTTCTCCACGGTAGACAAACAGGTTCATGTCCGCCCGCTCGTCTTCCGGAAGGTAGCTGCGGCTGGTAAAGGAGAGGGTGCGGTACCCCGCCTGCTTTTGATACTTCAAAATCATGCTGCCCTCCCGGGAAACCTTGGAAAAGCTGAACAGCACCACCAGGTCGTCAGAGTGCGCCTGAGAAAGCCCTTCCAACACTTCCGAGCCGCCGGAGGGCAGCAGAATTGCTTCAATCCCAAGCCGGCGCAGCCGGAACAAAAGCAGCTGCCCCAGAGAGGCAGAGGCGCTTTTGGCGTGGATGAACACCCGGTGGCAGTCCAGCAGCGCCTGGACCGCCTGCTCAAAGGCCTTGGGGTCCAGCCCCTCCAGCGTCTTTTCCAAATAGAGCTGCTGGCGCAGCATCCAGCTTTCCACCGTAAAGCCCTGCTGGGTTTCCAGCAGCTTGGCGGCAGGACTGGCTGGCTGTTCCTGCTGGGACACAAGGCGCTTCAAGCCCTTGTAGTCCCCGCAGCCCATCCGGCGGGCAAACCGGGACAGCGTGGTGCCTGAAACCCCCAGCTTCCGGCTTACCGCGCCGATGGAATCCTGCAGGAACTCCCGGGGATTGTTGGAGATGTAGTCGATGATCTCCGCCTCAGAGCGGGTGATCTGCTCCGGCATGTGGGGAAATTGAATGGTCATAGCGGTACCTCCGTCCCAGTTGGCATAACGGTAGTTTTCAGTATAACAGAACGCGCCGGCGGATGCAAGCCGGGCCGGCGGTCATTCCGAGCCCCGCTTGCGGAACAGCAAAATGCCCTTAGCCGCAGGCGTCACCGCAGAGGACGCCAGCGCCCATCCCTGCAAGGCCATCTCGTTGGCGATGCGCTCCATCTCCTCCGCCATGGCGCCGGCCTTGGGGGCGTAATCGACTACCACCGCCTTGTGATGGACGGCAATCCGCTCCGCGTAAGAGGGGCCGTGCTCCTGATCCTTTTCCGGACCGGTAAGCACTGCCACATAGTCCCCGCCCAGAGCATGAATCTCCTTCAGGGCCCGCTTCAGCAGGCCGGCGCTTTGTACCTTTTCCGCCGCGCTTTCCGACACCGTGATGCGATACCTGCCCGCCCGCATCTCCTGAAGCAGCTCCGCCGCTGTGGAGCACGCCTGCTGGAACTCCGTCCACACGCAGCCGTACTGCACCGCTTGGTGCGTGTCGCTGCCGGAGACTACGGGGATGCCCAGCTGACGGCCCAGTCCATAGGTGTGCAGTTCCGCCTGCCGGCGGTTGGCGGCAAGGTCTTTGCCGTTTAAATCCAGAAAATCCAGCCGGGCCAGCTGTTCCTGGGGCATTTCGGGAATATGCCCCCCTTCCCGGTAGGGATGGGCGCCGCCCACCAGCACCGGATATTGGCTGAATAAGTCCAGCAGCTGCGCGAAAGGCAGAAAGTTTCCCGGCGCCTTGTGGGGGGCCAGCCGCTGGTTCAGCTCCAAAATGGCCTCCAGCGGTCCTATGGACAGAATGTGGCCGCCCTCGGCAATATCCGTCTCCATGCCGGGGAAGATCCGCAGGCCGTTTTCCAGCACCAGCGTGTCGCCCTCCCGGGTGCTTTTGGCGGAGAGATAGCCGTACAGCTCGTCGAACTGCAGGGTGTTGAAGTGTTCAGTCAGGCAGAGGGCGTCCAGACCGGCCTTTTTGGCCTCGCCGAAAAGCCAGTCGGTGTACACCGTGGAGAAGGGCAGCCGTTTTGCCAGCTTGCCATGCGTGTGAAAATCCAGTTTCAATGGAGTACCTCTTTTCTAAATCAAAGTGGAGAGCAGAATGGCCAGAGAAATCCACAGCAGGGAGACGGCCAAAAACAGCAGGTCGTTGGTGGTCACTTTTAAGGTGGCCAGCTTCATCCGTTTCACCGCCTTGTTGCTGGCAGCGTTTCGGTAGCCCCGGATCTCCAGGGCCTCCACCGTCGTGCGGGAGCGCTTGGCTGTGTTGAGCATCAGGGGGTAAAAGGCGTGCATAATCACCTTCACCTGGTAAAAGAGATACTTCACCTTGCCCCACAGCTTTTCCCGAGAGGGCGGGTTGCCGCGCAGCCGGAAGGAGAGCAGGATGTTTTGAAATTCCTCCATCAGCATGGGCAGCACCCGGTAGGCGTAGGAGATGGAAAAGGAAAGCCGCTCCGGGCAGCCGTACCACATCAGGCCGTTGGAAAGCTTGTCCGGGTCCAGACCGGAGAACACCGTCACGGAGGCCAGGGAGCAGGTGGCCACTTTCAGACTGAGCACCAACAGCGGCGCGATGGTGGAGGCGTTGCCCCCAAAGAGCAGGGAGACCAGCAGCAGGTAGCCCGTCTGGGAGAACACGCCCACAGCGAACACCAGAAGCACCAGTCCCGCCACCCGGGCCAGCTTGGTGGTGACCACCACCAGCAAAAAGCAGGCCATCAGAAAACACAGGTCGTTGACAAACCAGGGCACCAGCCCGAAGAACAGGTACCACACAATCAAAATGCGGGAGTCCAGCTTGGCGATGACGGTGTCGTTGTTGCCGTAGGCGTTTTTCAGCACCTGATTCCGCAGAAAGTCCATGGAGAACTTTTCCAGAATGTTCTCCGAGAGCTTTTTCTTTGTCTTGGTTTCCATTTCCATCATGCGCCCTCCCCAAAGCTGTTTGTAAATTCCTCCACCGTGTAGCACAGCGCCCGCTGGTCCAGGGCCTGACCCATGGAGAAGATTTCCGGCGGCCGGATGCCCACCGCTTTCAGCAGCGCGCGGTTCCCGAAGATCTCGTCCCGGGGCCCGTCCGCCACCACCCTGCCGCCCAGAAGCACCACAATGCGCTGGGCCCATTCGCACACCAGCTGCATGTCGTGGGTGGCAATCACCACTGTGTCGGTGATATCCTTCATGTCCCCGAGGGTTCGCAGAATCTCCTTGCGGGTGGCGATGTCCAGATTGGCGGTAGGCTCGTCCAGCAGCAGGATACCGGGGTTCAAGGCTACGCCAATGGCCAGACTGGCCCGGCGCATCTGTCCCCCGGAAAGCAGCCGTCCGTCCCGCTCCTGCAGCGGAGAGAGGCGGAACCGGGAGAGCAGCGCCTGGGTGCGCTCCTTACAGTGCGCTACGCCCCGGGCCTCCATGGCAAAGGCGATGTCCGCGCGGATGGAATCCTTTATGAACATCTGCTCCGGGTTCTGGTACACCAGAGAAATCTGCCGGGAGAGGTCCTCCGTCTTTTTCCGGTGGATGCTCTCCCCGTTTAAGCGGATGTCTCCGGAGGCGGGCTTCAAAAGCCCTACCATCAGTTTCATCAAGGTGGATTTTCCCGCCCCGTTGGAGCCGATCAGCGCCACCTTGTCGCCCTTGTGTATGGTCAGATCCAGCCCGTCGAACACCACCCGATCCGCGCCCTTTACGGAGCGGTAGGTCAGAGACACCTGACGGAACTCCACCGCCGGGACAGGCGCCTGTTCCGGCGGGGGAGAAGGGGCCTTTTCCGTCGGGCGGTAGGCAAGGTTCCGGAAAGCATCGATCCCCTGCGGGATAGTGGTGGGCAAGGGCTGCTCGAGGGAAAGCCGTCCCTTTTGGCGGAGTTTGTCTGCCGCCAGAGTCACCTGGGGCGGGAAGATGTTGCACGCCTGCAGCTCGTCCACCCGGCGCAGGGCCTGCGCGGTGGGCAGCTTCCAGGCAATGCTCCCGTCCCGCATGAGCATCACATGCTTGCAGTAGTCGGCGATATACTCTGTGTGGTGCTCAATGACGATGATGGTCTTGCCGTGCTTCTCGTTAAGCGCCCTGAGAACCTGATAGATGCGGTCGGCGTGACCCGGGTCCAGCTGGGCGATAGGCTCGTCCAGAATCAGCACCTCCGGCCGCAGGGACACAGCCCCGGCCAGCGCCAGCAAATGGGTCTGCCCGCCGGAGAGCTGCCAGATGTAGTCGTCCTCCCGACCCTCCAGCCCGCACAAAGCCAGAGCCTCTTTGCCGCGCGCCGCATAGTCCTCCATGGCGTAGTTCAGGCAGGCGTAGGAGGCGTCGTCCAGTACCGTGGGCCGCACGATCTGGTTTTCAAAGTCCTGGTACACATATCCCGCCTTTTGGGCCAGAGCGCCCA
>DSTMC04003__coassemble_2369_pt1 | contig 10434 bp, 8 predicted proteins | sample DSTMC04003__metabat2_high_PE_020 | metagenome-assembled genome bin DSTMC04003 | reverse complement strand
GTTGCGATTAGATTTGAATTTAATTGATGTAATTTGATATTATTCGTGATTTTGTGGGAAAGGGTTTCACGAACAGTATTCGTACTGCAGAAATATTTCTCATATTTCCGTGACTTTGTGGGGATATGTTCTCATTTGGTACTCAAGTCGAGACGGTATGCCTCCTAACCCGAGAAAAGTCCGTCAAGAGCTACGCGTACGTTGACATCACACCGTCGGAGCTTGGCATGGGCGGAAAGGTCAAGAAGCCGACGTACAAGCAGATTCAGGCTTACGTGCTGGAGACGCACGGCCTGAAGGTGTCCCCGCTGTACATCGCGAACGTCAAGGACGCGTTCGGGCTGGAGAAGCAGTTCTCCTACGAGGAAGCCGGGATGTCAGCGAAGAAGCGTCCGAACTGCCCGCCGGAGAAGCGCGCGGCGATTATCGACGCGCTCATCCACTTCGGCATGCTGGACGAAGACGCCAGAGAGACCGAGTAAATACCGAACAAACAGGCCAGCGGGCAACGTCCCGCTGGCTTTTGTCGTATGTAGGATTATTTTCTCAAAATTTTTCTCAAAAACTTATTTTGACCGCCCCTCGCAGACGCCGACAGCATCGGCCTCCGCAAAGGCATCGTCCCAGGTCAGGCTATACTACGAGATCTCCGTCTCCGACGAAAGCATCCTGACGATGACGGGCGCGAGCAATAAGGAATGGACCGATTACATCGGCAGCAAGCCCGCCGCCGAGGACCGCAGAATATCGCTGCAGGTGCCGGACGCGCTTCTGGAAAACCTCGCGATTTCCACGACGAACGAGGACATCACCCTCCCCGCGCTGGCCGTAACCGGGCAGATCAGCCTCTCCACGAACGGCGGCAGCATCGCCTTTGAGACGCTGGACGTCGGCAGCGCTTTGACCCTCAGCGCCAAAAACGGGGACATTTCCGGCGCGGTCGCCGGCAGCTACGACGACTTTTCGATCCAGACCGAGATCAAAAAGGGCGAAAGCAATCTGCCCGGCGACAAGGACGACGGCGAAAAAGCGCTGCGCGTATCGTGCAACAACGGCGACGTCGACATCGCGTTCGCAAACGGCGGCTGAGCAAAGCGCCTTGCAGACGGCGCGCCGCGGCCGAGCGGGACATGGATCCGGTCGAGCGGCAGCGCCGGGCGCACGTCCTTGTAGTGGATCGAGCGCAGGTACGGCCGCCCGCGCGCAGTGCGTCAATCGCAGAAAACGCAGTTTCCTCCCTTGCGTGCGCCCGCCTTTGCATGTATACTGAATGTAAAGAAATTACAGGAGGGAACAACATGTTCAAAACCAAACGATGGCTGGCGCTCGCCGCCGCCCTCAGCCTCGCCGTTGCGGTGCTGGCGGGCTGTGCGGCGCCGGCCGAGCGGCTGGCCGTGAAGCTGAAAGCCAGGGTCGCGGTCGAAAACTGCGCGGTGGAAACGGACGATGCGGAACGCGTCCGGCTGACCGCCACCGTCTCCCTGCCGGACTACAGCGCGTACATGATGGACTGCCTTGCGGAGGCGGAGCGCACGGCCAGAGACGAGAACGACTTTGAGGAAGCGCTGTACGCGCTCGTGCTGGACGCCGCCGCGGACGCGCCGGCCGGCGCGCCGCAGGAGATCGCGGTCGACCTGACCGCGCTGGACGACGGCAAGGCCCCGGAGGACTGGACGGCGGCGGAGCTGGACGCGGCGGCCCGCGACGCCGCCTTTGACGCCGAGGTGGAGGAATTCTGCCTTGCGCTGCTGACCGGGACGTACCCGGCCGATTTCACGCCGGAGGACGGCGCTGCGGAAAGTGAGGCGAGCGCCGAATGAAACGGACCGCAAAGCGCTTCACCGCGCTGGCGCTGAGCCTGCTGCTCCTGCTCGGCGTTCTGCCCGCGCCCGTATGGGCGGAGGAAGCCGCCGAAGCCGAAGCCATGCGCGCAGGCGTTTTCCAGCGCTACGAGGACTACTATTACGGCGTCAACAACGATCTGCTCCTGCGCAACACCGCGAACTACGCGTACTGCGCCTGGGCCGACGACATCGAGTCGCGCAGCGGCGCGGAAAAGGCCATCCTCTGGGCGACGCACAAGCTGCTCGGCAAATCGCTCGACACCGACGCCTACATCGAATACCTGACGAAGATCCTCGCCATGCAGGAGCGCGGCTTCACCGAGACGCTCTCCGCGCAGGCCGAATACACCGCGCAGGCCAACGCGGTCCAGCAGGCTGTGCAGCTCGGCAGCGTCTCGTTCTCCGCGGTGCTCGACATGGGCCTGCTGGAAAAGGCCGCCAAAACGCTGAAATCGCTCGGCGCGGGCGTCGACCTGATCCAGAGCGCCGCCGCGACCGTCTCGAACGTCTCCGAGGCGCTGGTGCTGCTGCACTTCAGCGAGAGCTACGAGCAGAAGCTCTCGCTGCTCGAGGCGATCCGCGACAACACGGACGACAAGCACCTGAAGGAGGCCGCCGAAGCGCTCATCGGCACGGCGACGCTGGAGTTCTCCTACTACGTGGAGCAGCTCGGCAAAAAGGCCTTCGGCGATTACGCGGACTTCACGCTGAACCTGAACGGCGCCTACGATTTCTCCGAACTGCTGGAAAAGGCGGCCACGGAGCTCGCCGACAACTTTGAGCCGTGGGCGAAGTTCGCCCTGACCGGCGGCGGGGATATGGCCGCAGCGCGCCTCGCCGCGCTGCCGAAGGCCGCGCTGTACGGCGTCGGCAAGTTTGTGTCGGCGGCCTCCTACCTCAAGGCCGGCTTCTCCATCGGCGGCGCGGTGATGGCGCTGTTCTTCGCCGACGACGTGGAGCTCTTCCGCGAAATGAAGGCCATGGACGTGACCGGCGACGCGCTCAGCGCGGCGCTCGTCGGGCTTTCCGAGTCGATCGACAACAGCGAAGGCGAAGAAAAATACGCGGCTATCCGCGATTTCGTCGCGGCGGGACAGGGGCTGTGCTACGTGCGCCTGCGCGGCGAATACTGCGCCGTGGAGTCCATCCGCGGCAAGGACTCCGCACCCGACAACCTCGACGAGATCTTCGGCCGGACGACCGACCTGCTGAGCCGCGCCCACAACGCGCTGGCCCGCATCTTCCCCGACACGGAGCGGCAGGTGATCGTGACGGTTTCGGAGGAGAACACCGCCGAGGCCGCCGCGCAGACCAGCATCGCCCGGATACAGGTCCACGTGTCGGACAAGCCGGAAGTCGGCGAGGCGATCGTTTCGGGCGAAGCGCTGACGGCGCTCTACACGAGCGCGGCCGAAGAGCGCGACGACGTGATCGAGCAGGGCCGCCGCTACGCCGCGGGCTACCCCTACGACTACACGCTGAAGCTGTTCGACGCCTACGCCACGTCGGGCGCGCTGAGTTTGCAGTTCATGGCCGCGGCGTACCTCGGCGGCGCGCACCCGATGAGCAGCCGCTTCACCTACACGTTCGACCTCGAGACCGGCGCGCTGCTGACGCTCGAGGACCTGATCGACGATGAAAACGCGCAGGCCAGAGACAGCCTGATCGACGCGTTCACGCAGGCGCTGCGCAGCGCAAAGCCCGACCTGCCGGACCCGGCGGGCAACATCCGCAGCGTGTTCGACGGCACGCAGACGCAGAACTACTGGTACTTCACGCGCGACGGCCTCGCCATCACGTTCCCGCCGTACGCCATCGCCGCCTACGGGGCCGGCTACATCACCGCGCTCGTGCCGTACGACGCGCTGAACGGCCTGATCGATTCCGCATGGCTGCCGCCCGACCGCAGCAGCCAGCGCTTTACCGCCGCCTGCAGCTTTTATCCGCGCGAGGAAGCGCTCGGCGGCGACTACACGAATTTCTACGGCGCCGAGTCGACCTTCGGCGTCAGCGCCGACGGCGGCGCGCTCGACGTCATAGCCGGCGAGGGCTACAGCAGCGCGACTTCGACGTACCGCGACAACGTGCTGTTCTACGCGAACTTCCTGACGGCCGCAGACCTCGTCTGGCTGCCCGAGACCGGAACGCAGACCTACATCGTCGAATCCATTGTCAAGAACGATTTTAAGAGCGAGGGCACGCCCCACGCGTCGCTCTTCACCGCGGAGGGCGGCGGCTTCCGGGAAGAGGACGTCGTCCTGACCCAGTAAAACAAACCGCGAAACCCGGCTTTTTCAAACGGACGCGCCTGCCTGCAGCATCGAGCTGCGGGCAGGCGCGTTTTTAATCAATATAGTGGAAACAAAGGTCAATCCGGTGGATGAAAACGGCGTAAAAAAGCACTATGATGTGAATGGGGAGGGCGGCTCCGGCTGGTTCCGGAAAGTCTCCCGGAACGCCTTCGGCGGGCAGCCGAAGCGCTCGGTGAACAGCCGGTAAAACCGGCTCTGGCTGTTGAAGCCGCACAGGCCGCCCACGTCGATGACCGGCGTCTCGGTCGTGAGCAGCAGCTCCGCCGCGAGGCCCAGCCGCTTCGCGTTGATGAACGCGGTCGGCGTCGCGCCGAGGTACCGCCGGAATGAGCGCGTCAGGTGCTCCTGCGACATATTCGCGAGCGCCAGAAGCCGCGGCAGGCCCGCGATGAAATTCTCCCGCTCGTCCATCGCCTCGAGCAGCGCGGAAAGCCACTGCGGCAGCTGCGTTTCGGGCGCGGGCGCCGTGAGGAACAGCCCGACGAGGTACGGAAAGACGCTGCGCATGAAGCGGTACCCGTCCTCGGGGTTTTCCACACGGCCGCTGTGCAGCAGCTTGCGCTGCACGTCGCTGAGCGCCGCGCCGGAAAGCACGCAGTGCGGCGAGAGCGCCGGCGCGTCGAACACGCTGCGCTCCACGTCGAGGTAGTCGCAGATTTTGAGGAAAAGCGTTTCCGGAATGCCGATGTCGATGATCTCAAACGCATCGCTGTTGAACAGCTCGTAGCGGTGCACGTCGTTCGGGCGGACTAGGACGAACGACCCCTCGGTTAGAAGCTGCGACCGGCCGTTGACCGCATGCACGGCGCTGCCCTTCGGCACGAGGAACAGCTCGTAAAAATCATGCGTATGGATCTTGTAGGTGGCGTGCACGCCGAACTGGTGGAGCGCCTTCGCGCCGTCGCGGCGCAGCTCCGCCTCGTTGTAGTGCAGCCGCACGATCTCATCGCTCATCGTATCCCCCCTTTCGGGATGTCCCCATTATACGGCAATCCGCGGAGGAAAAGCAAGCCTCCGCATCAATAAATTAGAATTTTGGGTCAAGGCGGCGTAGTGTGAAAAATACTTTTTCACACACGATTTGTGCCTTTGCCGCGACGGGCAAAGCGGCAATCGGCTTCGCCGACCGGCACAAAAAATAAGGAATGGTGATTTTTATGTTTAAAAGCAATCTGCAGAAGCTGCGCAATGCGATCGAATTCACGCGCATCTACAAGGCGAACAGCGACGACATCTACATCCGCGAGGCCAAATGCCTCGACTTCCAGCTGCGGCACATCCTCGTGCCGATGGATGAAAACGACGGCATCGCCGGCCGCTACGAGCACGACTTCGCCGGCTTCACCTCGCAGGTGGGCGGCTACTCGGCGCAGATCGGCTGCTGCTACACGTACTATTTCGACGAGTTCGATTTCCTGCTCGCGATGCGCGAATGCGAAAGCGAGCTGACCGAAGAGGAAAAGACGGAGCTTTCGACCGTGCACATGTTCTGGCACGAGGAGACCACCGCGCGCAAGCTCGACCTCGCGTTTGCGAAGCGCTACGGCTACGTGCCGCCGAAGGGCTACCAGGGCGCGGGCGCCGGCAACTGCGACTGCCGCGTCGCCGGCACGAACCTCGACTTTGAAAAGCTGATGACGCTCGGCTTCGACGGCCTCGACCGCGAGATCGACGCGGCGGCCGAGAAGAACGGCGCGTCCTCGTTCTACACCGCGCTCAAGATGTGGATCGAAAGCCTGCGCGGCGCGTGCGCGCGCTACCGCGAGCAGGCGCTTGCGTTCAGCGAAACCGCGCAGAGCGAGACGGCGCGCAGACGCTTCGCCGCGCTGGCCGACGCGCTCCTCGCGATCCAGCACAACCCGCCGAAGACGTTCCTCGAGGGCGTGCAGCTGATGTGGATCTACTCGGTCAGCTCCGACCTGATGAACTACGGCCGCATGGACGACTACCTCGGCGGTCTCTACGCCGCCGACGTCGACGCCGGGCGCATCACCGAGGAGGACGGCGTCCAGATCGTGCTCGCGCTCTACAAGCACTTCAAGGAGATCAACAAGATCCACGACTGCCGCGTGATCATCGGCGGCCTCGGCCGCCGCCGTCCCGAAGCGGCGGACCGCCTCGCCATGGTCATCATGGAGGCTTCCCGCCGGTTCCGCGAGGTCGTGCCGCAGCTCACGCTGCGCTACTACAGCGGCATGAGCGAGGAAGTCTTCCGCAAGGCGATGGAGGTCAACGCCGAGGGCACGACGTTCCCGATCATCTATTCCGACGAGACGAACATCCCCGCGGTGCAGAAGGTCTACGGCGTTTCCCGCGAGGAGGCCGAGCAGTACGTGCCGTTCGGCTGCGGCGAATACGTGCTCGTCGGCCGCAGCGTCGGCACGCCGAACAACGGCATCAACGCGCTCAAGGCGCTCGAGATCGCGCTGCACAACGGCGTCGACAAGTTCCAGAATGTCCGCTGCGGCGTGGAGACCGGCGCGCTCTCCGAATTCGACACCTTCGAAAAGCTGTACGACGCGGTGCTCGCGCAGCTCAAGCCGATCATCGACAGCTTCGCCGTGCACAAGTACCTGAACTACGCGGTCGCCGGCGAAAACGCGCCGTACCTGCACCTGAGCCTGCTGCTCGACGACTGCATCGCGCGCGGCAAGCCGGTCTTTGAGGGCGGCGTGCGCTACCTGAACGCCTCGAGCGAGATGTTCGGCATCATCAGCTGCGCCGACAGCCTGACGGCGATCAAGACGCTCGTCTACGACCAGAAGCGCTTCACGCTGGAGGAGCTCGTCCACATCCTCGACTGCGACTTCGAGGGCTACGACGCGGAGCGCAGGCTCTGCTTAGACGCGCCCAAATACGGCAACGACGACGATGCGGCCGACGCGATGGCGACGCGCCTGTTCGCGGACCTCGCCGACATGACGATCACCGCGGGCAAGGCCGCCGGGCTCGACCACTACAACATCGTCAGCGTCAACAACTCGATGAGCGCGGAGTGGGGCAGCCTGTGCGAGGCCTCCGCCTGCGGCAGAAAGCGCGGCAGCGCGATGGCGAACGGAAACGGCGCTTCGATCGGCGCGGATAAGAACGGCATCACCGCCCTGCTCAACTCGATGTCGAAGTTCGACAATTCGAAGCACGTCGGCGTCATCAACAACGTCCGCTTCACGAAGGAGCTCTTCGCCGGCTCGATGGATAAGGTCGGCGCCGTGCTCAAGGCGTTCTACGAAAACGGCGGCGTGCAGACGAACCTCTGCGTCGTCGGGCGCGACGACCTCGAAAACGCGATGGCGCACCCGGAGAATTACCAGAACCTGCTCGTGCGCATCGGCGGCTTCAGCGCGCGCTTCGTCACGCTGAACCCGGTCGTCCAGCGCGAGATCATCGAGCGCACGACCTACGGCGCCTGATCCCATGCGCGGGCCGGCGCAATTCCACATACCAAGAGGAACCACAATGAAAAGCTTGATTTTTGACATTCAGCGCTTCTGCGTATACGACGGGCCGGGCATCCGCACCACGGTGTTTTTCAAGGGCTGCAACATGCACTGCGCGTGGTGCCACAACCCCGAGAGCTTCTCCGCCGCGCCGGAGCTGCTGTACCGCGCCGAGAAGTGCGTCGCCTGCGGCGCCTGCGCGGTCTGCCCAAACGGCGCGCACACTTTCGAAAACGGCGCGCACGCCTTCGACCGCGCGAAATGCACCGCCTGCGGCGCCTGCGCGGAGCTCTGCCCGAACGGCGCGCTGGAGCTTTCCGGCCGGGAGATGGACGCGGCGGAGGTCCTGCGCACGATCGAAAAGGACGCGAAATACTACAAGTCCTCGGGCGGCGGCGTGACGTTCTCCGGCGGCGAGGCCTCGCTGCACTTCGACCTGCTCGTGGAGCTTCTGGAGGGGTGCCGCAGCCGCACCATCCACACGGCGCTCGAGACGAACGGCCTGATCCCGCCCGCGCGGCTGCAAAAGCTGCTCCCGCTCGTCGACCTGTTTCTGTTCGACTGCAAGCACACGGACCCGGACGAACACCTGCGCTGGACCGGCGCGCCGCTCGAGCCGGTGCTCGAAACGCTGCGGGCGCTGGACGCGGCCGGCGCAAACGTCGCGCTGCGCTGCCCCATCATCCCGGGCGTAAACGACACGGACGCGCACTTCGCGGCGATCCGCGCGCTCAAGGCGCAGTACGCCTGCATCCAAAGCGCCGAGATCATGGCCTACCACGACATCGGCAAGACGAAGTGGGAGGCGCTCGGCAAGCCGTATGCGCTCGCCGCGCTCAAGACCGTTTCGCCGGAGCAGAAACGCCTCTGGGAGGCGAAAATCGCCGACTGACCGCGGTCTTTGGAAAAATTTCTGAAAATAAGCGCGCCGCAGATGCGCTTTTTCTGCGGCGCGCCTGCATTTTTCAGGGAAAGAATTTGACAGATTCTGCGGAATATTGTATTCTTAAAGCAATCAACCCAGAAGGAGGTCAGCCTATGTTTTGCATATACTGCGGTTCCACGCTGCCGGAAGGCGCGACGAAATGCGACGTCTGCGGCAGCCCGGTCGTCCTGCCCGACGCCGTGCGCGCCGCGGCCGATGCAGTCGATACTGCCGCGCCGGAAGACGCGGCGCCGGCCGAAGTGAAGGCCGGGGACGATGAAAGCGACGCGCCCGCAGCCGAAGCGGAAACCGCGATCGATGCGGAAGCCGCCCCCGAAGCCGACGGCGAAGCGGAACCCGCGCCCGGCGGGGACGAAGCATCCGCACAGGACGGCGAGCCCGCCGCGGAGGATACGCCGGAAGACGCGTTTCCGGAGGAGCTCTCCTCCGGCGAGCAGCTTCCCGAACCCCAGCCGCCCGTTTACCGGGAGGGCTACAGCCTCATGCCGCAGGAGAACGAGCCCATCCCCTACGGGGACGACTACGTCTACGAGGAATACGACGAGGACAAGCCGCGCAAAAAGCGCTCGCTGAAATGGCTCTGGATCGCGCTGCCGATCGCCGTGGCCGTGATCGCGACGGTCGTCGGCATCGCCGTGTGGTTCAACGCGCCGATGCAGCGGCTGACCCGCGCGCTCGAAGAGAACGACTACGCCGCCGTGACGCAGATCCTGCCGCAGCTTTCCGAAGAGGAGCTGCGCGGCATGACCGACGAGATGCAGACCTACGCGGAAACGGTCGTCGAGCGCTACAACAACGGCGAAACCGATTACACGACCGCCTACGAGCTGCTCGACCGCCTGCGCCGCCTGTTCCCCGACAGCAACCTGGACACCGCCGTCGACCGCATCGAGGCGCTGAACGCCTCCAAGGATGCGTTCAACGAAGCGCAGTACCTTGAGGAGAGCGGTGAAGCGGCCGGGGCCATCAGCCGCTACGGCGAAGTGATCGAGGACGACACGAATTACGAGGCGGCGCAGGCGCGGATCGAAGCCGTGCGCGCCGCCTATAAGGAGCAGGTACTCGAGGAAGCGCAATCGCTCGCCGACAGCAAGGACTACCGCGGCGCGGAGGCCGTGCTGCTGAACAGCAGCGACGTGCTCGGCGACGACCCGGACATCGCCGCAAAGCTCGAGGAGCTGCAGGCGGCCGAGCTGGACGACTACGTGGAGGGCCTGCTCAAGACCGCGCAGGGCTTCGCCGACGAGGGCGACTACGCCGGCGCGATCCAACTGCTCGAGGACGCAACGCGCGAGGACGACCGCCTGACCGAGCAGATCGAGACCTACCGGCAGCAGTATAAGGAGGCCGTGCTGGATGAGGCCGCCGGCTATGCCGACAACGGCGATTACGAATCCGCCGTTTCGACGCTCGAGGGCGCTTACGACCTGCTCGGCGACGACGCGGACATCGCCGCGCGCATCGACGAGTACGAGGCGATGTTCCCGGTGCTGCTGACCGACCTTTCGCCGAGCGGCGGCACGGACTGCGACTCCGGCTGGACCGCGGCCGACGCCGCCGGCAACAGCTACGGCAACGGCCTGAGCTTCGCGCTCTACCCGGTCATCCAGACCTCCGTCGAAACCGAGTACGCCCCGGGCGGCCAGTACCGCCTGCTGAGCGGCACCTGGGTCGTCGAGGGCGACAGCGCGGAGGGCTTCTCCGCGACGGTGCGCGTCTATGTGGACGGCAGCCTGCAGTATGAGGTCTCCTCCCTCACGCGCGACAGCGGCGCGACCGACATGAGCCTCGTCATCGACGGCGCGCAGACCGTGCGCATCGAGGTCGAGGGCAGCTTCGACTCGCTGCGCTCCACGGGCTACGTCTACCTGGCCGACGCGACCTTCAGCAACTGA
>DSTMC04003__coassemble_2308_pt1 | contig 10691 bp, 10 predicted proteins | sample DSTMC04003__metabat2_high_PE_020 | metagenome-assembled genome bin DSTMC04003 | reverse complement strand
TTCCTTTTCCGACTGTTTCACGGACGAAATTATATTGCTTTTTATTTTCAAAAACGAATTTTTTAGTCAAAACAAATCAATTTCCACTGCTATTTTAATCAATTTATCCTGTTGACACACGCCCAAAATTACGCTATTATTCTAGTAGAATCTATACAGAAAGGAGGGATTTCATATGATCAAGAAGAAAGTGGAGATCGGCGGTCCACTGACGAACTCGGAGTTGATTCTGATGAACATTCTCTGGGATGCACAGCGCCCGATCACGGGGCCTGAGATCCTTGCGTATGTGAACGCTTCGCCGGAAGGCCCGGCATTTGCCCGGACGTCTTACCACGCGATGGTGAACAACCTGCTGGATAAGAACTACATTATTTCCATCGGCGGATGCGGACACGGCAAGAATCAGGCGCGCAAGTTCATCCCGGCACTCAGCAGAAACGAATACTATGCGCACCAGCTGACTTCGTCCAAGCGCTTCTCACCGAGCGATATTCCGGACCTGGTCTGCTCGTTGTTTTCTTACTCCAACGTAACTTCGGAAGAAAAAGAGGCGATTCTCAAATCGATCGACGCTCTGGTCCGAGAAGATGCACAGGAATAAATTCATTTAGGGTAGCGTAATGGTATTTTCCGACTTTTCATTGCTGATGGCTACTCTCTGGTGTAGCCTGTTCATGCTTCTCCTTTTTTATTTTCGATCGCGGCGGCACATACTGGAGCTGAGCGGCATCGCTCCGCTTTTGATTCTGATTATCGGAACCGTACTGCGCTGCTTCATCCCGATCGATATTCCCCATTTTACCAGAGCAATTCAGTTCGAGGGTTGGTTGGCTGAATTGGACACCTCACTCCGGACACCCGTAATTCAGGACCGTATTACGCCGCTGAGCATAATCTTCGGAGTCTGGCTTTTGGGGACGCTCATTGCACTTGTAACCACAATCTGCTCTTATGCAACGCACATGCGTAAGCTCCGCTCTTTTCTTCCCACGGATGACCCGGACCTGCTCAATATCGTTGAAGGCATTGCGGACGAGCTTCATGTTCCCATGCCTACGGTTTGTCTGATCATGCCGGGCAAGTCGCCTTCGATTTCAGGATTGTTCCATCCGATCATCCTGATTCCGATCGACATCTACGAGGAAAAGGATCTTCGGTATATCTTTTACCATGAGCTGATGCACTGGAAAGAGCGGGATATATGGATTAAACTGCTCATCAGTCTGCTTTGCTGCGTATTCTGGTGGAATCCCTGCAGTTATCTGCTGAAACTGGACCTCAGCGAAACATTGGAAATGCGCTGTGATCAATCCGTTTCCAGATTGCTGACGGATGACGAGAAGCACGAGTATGTCGACGTTCTGAAAAAGACGTTCAACTCTCTGCCCACAAAAGAGAAAGGCTCCCGCTTCCGCTTATTCTCTTTCGGTATTTCCGAATTTGCAGCAGGGCCGGAGGAGCACACAGCCTATAAACGTGCAGATTTGGTTTTGAACACGCCGTATCAGCAAAAATACAACCGCATCATTCCGGTTGTAACGCTGATCATCACAATTGCCGTGTTCATATTTTCATATTCGTTCATCATTCAGCCGCACTACGATGCGCCACAGGATGATATTTCTCCTAATAGTTATTCGTATGAATTTTCACCAAACACAGATGGTACCTACTTGATTGCTGAGCCAGATGGTAGTTATTCAGTATATATCAACGGTGAATATGTAAGCTCTGTTAATGCAGAATCTGCCAACATAATGCAAAATGATGGCTTTAAAATCTATAATGAAAACTTGTAATTTTACTAGGAGGTCTAAACCATGGCTTTAGAGCCCCGCGCTGACGTTATTGAAACCAAGTATCGTGTATATTACGGTAAGTTGCATTATCGTCGTTGGAATGCTACACGGAACTATTGGGTTGATCCGTATTGGATCGATCTCAACTAACAGATAAAACAAGCTCCCGTCTTCTACAAAGAATCGGGAGCTTGTTTTATTCTAAAATTGTCTTAATCCATCGGCAGGCCGTTCTCATCAAAGAAAACCGGCTGGCCGGTTTTGCCCGAGCGGTAGATCGCGTCGAGAATGCGCGTGACGACGATCGCCTGCTCCGGCTTCACGACGACTTCTTTGTCGTTCGCGATTGCGTCCAGCCACAGGCGCGCTTCGGTGTCAGAGGCCTTTTCCGGCTTCGCGCCGCGGTACGGGATGTTCGCGGAATCGATGTCGACCTGCTCGGTCGTCCACTTGTTGTACTTCACGCGGTTGATGCGCAGGCCGTCCCGCATATCCGCGCCGGCCTTCGTGCCGCAGAGCGTCGTTTTCGCCTCGATCACGTCGAGCGTGTTGAGCGCCCACGCCGATTCGAGCGAGATCGCCGCGCCGTTCTGCATCACGATATAACCGAACGCCGAGTCCTCGACCGTGATCTTCTCCGCGTCCCAGTCGCCCCACATGTTGCCGCATTCCTTCTGGCCGCCCAGCTTCTTGAACACGCTGCCGACAACCAGCTTCGGCTTGTAGTTGTCCATCATCCAGAGCGTGAGGTCGAGCGCGTGCGTGCCGATGTCGATCAGCGGGCCGCCGCCCTGCTCGTACTCGTCGATGAACACGCCCCAGGTCGGCACGCCGCGGCGGCGCACCGCATGCGCCTTGGCGTAGTAGATTTCGCCGAGCTCGTCCGCCTCGCAGGCGCGCTTTAAGTACCACGAATCCGGGCGGTAGCGGTTCTGGTAGCCGATCGACAGCTTCTTGCCGGTGCGCTTCGCGGCGTCCAGCATCTTCTGCGCTTCCTCGCCGTTGATCGCCATCGGCTTTTCGCACATGACGTGCTTGCCCGCCTCCAGCGCGTCGACCGTGATGAAGCTGTGCTCGCGGTTCGGCGTGCACACGTGCACGATGTCGATCGTCTCGTCCTTCAACAGCTCTTTGTAATCGGTGTAGACCTTCGCGCCCTCTGCGCCGTACTCCGCGCAGGCCTTCTGCGCGCGCTCCTCGATGATGTCGCAGAACGCGACGAGCTCGGCGTTCGGCTGGCGGGTCAACGAGGGCATGTGCTTGCTGTTGGCGATGCCGCCGCAGCCGATGATGCCGATTCTGAATTTACGTTCCATGGTTTTCTGCCTCCCTGCGCGGAATTCCGCGGATTTCTGTTTTTATTGTAGAGCCTCGCGCGGGCTTTGTCAATGGCGCGCGCGGCGCCGCTTCCATTTTGCTGGATATTGACAAGCCGTTCCCGCTTCCCTATAATAGAAAAGACCGCTGCATGAAGCAGCACCGGGAGGCAAGAAGCGCTCCGCAAATTTGAATGTTCTGTGCAGGCCTCTCCTGTCCCCGATTTCAGAATTATGTATACCACGAAGGTATGCGGCTTTTCCACAAGGAAAAACTGCATGCCTTTTTTGTTTGGCGCGGGACGGCGCAGACGCCTGCTGCAAAAGGAAAGAAGAGGAATCGATATGAAAAAATTTCTGGCGGCGCTGCTCGCCCTCGCGCTCCTGCTCGGCACGGCAGCCTGCGGCAGCGCGGAAAGCACTTCCGGCGAAAGCGCAGGGGAAGAAAGCGCAAGCGAAGCGGCCACCGCTTCCGGCACGGAAGAGGAGCCTACGACGCTCGTCTACGGCAGCGGCGACTACACGCGCATCAACCCGGCCATGGACGAGCACGGCGAGATCAACCTCCTGCTGTTCAACGGCCTGACCGGCCACGACGGCGACAACGCGGTCGTTCCGGCACTGGCGAAAAGCTGGGATTTCGACGAGGAAACCTGCACCTATACGTTCCACCTCGAGGAGGACGTGCGCTGGCACGACGGCGAGCCGTTCACGGCGGAGGACGTGCAGTTTACGATCGAAGCGATCATGGACCCGGAAAACGGCTCTGAAAACGCGCCGAACTTCGAGGACGTCGAGGAGATCACCGTGATCGACGACCACACGATCTCTTTCCGGCTCTCCGCGCCGAACGTCGCGTTCCTCGACTACATGACGATGGCGATCCTGCCGAAGCACCTTCTGGAGGGCGAGGACATGCAGACCGCCGACTTCTTCCGCAGCCCGATCGGCACCGGCCCGTACAAGCTCGCGAGCTGGGACGAGGGGCAGGCAATCACGCTGGAAAAGAACGCGGACTACTTCAGGGGCGAGCCGAACATCGACACGATCGTGTTCAAGATCGTGCCGGACGACAACGCCAAGGCGCTGCAGCTCCGCGCCGGCGAGCTCGATCTCGCGCTGCTGACGCCGAAGGACGCGGCCACCTTTGTCGACGAAGAAGGCTTCACCTGCTACGACATGGAAACGGCCGACTACCGCGGCATCCTGTTCAATTTTCAGAACGAATACTGGCAGGAAAACCGCGACCTGATCCCGGCCGTCTGCTACGCGATCGACCGCGAAGCGATCATCGACGCGGTCCTGCTCGGCCAGGGCATGGCGGCCTACGGCCCGCTGCAGCGCAACGTCTACAATTATGAGGACGTCGAGCACTACGACTACGACCCGGAAAAGGCGCGCGCCGTGCTGGAGGCGGCCGGCTGCGTGCTCGGCGAGGACGGCTTCTACACGCGGAACGGCGAGACGGTCGGTTTTGTGCTGAGCGTCGGCGCAGGCGATCAGGTGCGCATCGACATGGCGCAGATCGTCGCGCAGCAGCTGCGCGAGATCGGCATGGACGTGACGGTGGACATCCCGGCGCAGGTGGACTGGAGCGGCCAGATGGCGTACCTGATCGGCTGGGGCAGCCCGTTCGACGCGGACGACCACACCTACAAGGTGTTCGGTACCGATAAGGGCGCGAACTACTCCGGCTATTCGAATGCCGACGTCGACCGCTACCTGACCGAGGCGCGCGAGTCGGACGACCCGGCGGTGCGCGCCGAGGCTTACGCGAACTTCCAGAAGGCGCTCGCCGCGGACCCCGCCTTCGCGTTTATCTGCTACATCGACGCGAATTACGTGGCGGACGCGTCGATCACGGGCATCGACGCGGACACCGTCATGGGCCACCACGGCGTCGGCATCTTCTGGAACGTCGCCGAATGGACGATCGATTGAATGTACAGGAATAAATCCACAGGAAAGGACGAGAGACGTGAGCGAGCTGCTTCGTGTTGAAAATTTATCGGTCAGCTTTGACACGCCGCGCGGCGAAATTCAGGCCGTGCGCGGCGTTTCGCTCGCGCTTTCCCGCGGCGAGGTGCTGGCCGTCGTCGGCGAATCGGGCTGCGGGAAAAGCGTGCTGTGCAAGGCCGTCATGAAGCTGCTCCCGCCGACGGCGCGGATCCGCGCGGGCCGCATCTTCCTGAACGGGACCGACATAACGGATTACCGCGAGCGCGAGATGCGCAAACTGCGCGGGCGCGCGTTCTCGATGGTCTTTCAGGACCCGATGACCGCCCTGAACCCGACGATCCCGGTCGGCCGGCAGATCGCCGAGGCGGTCCGCGCGCACAACCACCGGCTGCCCGAGGCCGCCGTGCGCCAAAAGGTGCTCGCACTGATGGAGCTCGTCGGCATCGAGCGCGGCGCGGAGCGGTACAACCTGTGCCCACACAGCTTTTCGGGCGGCATGCGCCAGCGCGCTGTGATGGCGGCGGCGCTCGCGGCCGACCCGCTGCTGCTCTTCGCGGACGAGCCGACAACGGCGCTCGACGTGACCGTGCAGGCGCAGATCCTCGACCTGCTGCGGGAGATCCAGCAGAAGAAGGGCACGGCGACCGTGCTCGTGACGCACGACCTCGGCGTCGTGGCGCGCGCCGCCGACCGCGTGGCCGTGATGTACGCCGGGAAGATCGTCGAGACCGGCACCGTCGAGGACATCTTCTACGACCCGCGCCACCCGTACACCTGGGCGCTGATGCGCGCGCTGCCGGCCTTCTCGAAGGGGCAGGACACGCTGCCGGCGATCCCCGGCCTGCCGCCGACGCTGATCGACCCGCCGCCCGGCGATGCCTTCGCGCCCCGCAACGCATACGCCATGCAGATCGACTACGAGGAGGAACCGCCGATGTTCCGCATTTCGGACACGCATTTCGCCGCCACATGGCTGCTCGACCCGCGCGCGCCGAAAATCGAATGCCCGATAAGGAGGCCGCGCCATGGATGACATCCTGCTCGACATACAGGACCTCTCGCACCGATTCCGGCTCTCGCGGCACGCGGCGGTCGACGCGCTGCGCGGTGTGTCGCTGCAGCTTCGCCGCGGCGAGATCTTCGGGCTCGTCGGGGAATCCGGCTCCGGGAAATCGACGCTCGCGCGGTGCGCGATGAACATCACAAAGCCGTCGTCCGGCAGCATCCGCTTCGACGGCGTCGATATTCTCGACCCGAAGCAGCGCCGGCAGAACCGCCGGATGCTCTCGGCGGCGCGGCAGCTGATTTTTCAGGATTCCGACTCGAGCCTCAACCCGCGCATGAAGGTGCTCGACATCCTCGCGGAGCCGCTGCGCATCGCGCGCACGGCGCCGCCCCGGCACGCGCTCCGCGCGCAGATGGCCGAGGCGCTCGGGCGCGTCGGGCTGGACGGCGCGTATCTCGACCGCCGCCCGCCGGAGCTTTCGGGCGGCCAGCGGCAGCGCGTTGCGATCGCCCGCGCGCTTTTGATGGAGCCGAAGCTCCTGATCGCGGACGAGCCGATCGCCGCGCTGGACGTCTCGATTCAGGCGCAGATCGTCAACCTGTTCCGCGCCCTGCAGCGCGAAAACGGCTTCACGCTGCTGTTTATCGCGCACGACCTCGCGATGGTGAAATTCCTCTGCGACCGCGTCGGCGTGCTCTGCCGGGGCCGCCTCGTCGAGGTCGCGCCCACAAAGGCGCTGTTTCAGAACCCGCTGCACGGCTACACGAAGGCGCTGCTCGATTCGATCCCCATCCCGGACCCGAGACTCGAGCGCGCGCGGAAGATCGCGCCGTACCGGGACGCGCCGCTTCCGGACGGGCCTTTGCGCGAGGCGGTGCCGGGCCATTTCGTGCTTTCGGAGGAGGGATTCGATGCGCCTTAGAAAAACGCTGCTTTATTTCGGCAAAAAGCTTCTGCTGTTCCTCGTCAGCGTGTTCGCGCTCTCCATCGTCGTGTTCTGGATCTCCCGGCTCGCGCCGGGCGACCCGCTCGTCGCCTTTTACGGCGACCGCGCCGAGACGATGAGCCCGGAGCAGCGCGCCTGGGCGACGGAGCGGCTCGGGCTGGACGATTCCATCCCGGTGCAGTACGTGCGCTGGCTGCAGAACGCGCTGCACGGCGATTTCGGCATCTCCTACCAGTACAAGCAGGACGCCCTGCAGGTCGTCGCCGGGCGCATCGGGAACACGCTGCTGCTCGGCGGCGCGGGCTTCCTGCTGACCTTTTCGCTCGCGCTTCTGCTCGGCGTGCTGTGCGCGCGGTTTGAGGACCGCCTGCCCGACCGCATCCTGTGCAAACTCGGCACGTTTTCAAGCTGCATCCCGGAGTTCTGGCTCTCGCTCGTGCTGCTTCTGATCTTCGCCGTTTACCTGCACGTGCTGCCGAGCAGCGGCGCCTACACGGCCGGAAAGGCCGGCGACGTCGGCGACCGGCTGCGGCACCTGATTCTGCCGCTGACGGTTGTCGTCCTCGGCCATTTGTGGTATTATGCTTATATGATCCGCAACCGCCTGCTCGAGGAGGTCCGCGCGGATTACGTGCTGCTCGCGCGCGCCAAGGGCCTCTCGCGCCGCACGGTGCTGTTCCGGCACTGCCTGCGCAACGCCCTCCCCGCCTTTCTGAGCCTTGCGGCGATTTCGGTGCCGCACATACTCGGCGGGACCTACATCGTCGAGACCGTGTTCTCCTACCCCGGCCTCGGCACGCTCGCCTACGAGAGCGCGCGGTATCAGGACTACAACCTCCTGATGCTCGTCTGCATGCTTTCGGGCGCCGTCGTGATCCTGTGCTCCATCGCGGCGCAGATCGTGAACGAGCGCATCGACCCGCGTCTGCGGGACCCGGAAACGGAGGCGACAGCATGACGGATCCGCGCTTTACGGTCGTCGGCATGCGGCCCGCTGCGGCTGCGCCGGCCCCGAAAAAAACGAAAACACGCGGCAGGCGGCCGGTTTTCGCCGCCGCGCTGCTGCTTCTGATTCTGCTCGGCTGCATTTTCGCCGGGCTGCTGACGGCAAGGGACCCGGCCTACATGGACCTCGAGCACTACAGCGCGCCGCCCAGCCGGGAATTCCCGTTCGGCACCGATTCGCTCGGCCGCGACATCTTTTCGATGATCTGGTACGGCGGACGCGTCTCGCTCCTGATCGGCCTGCTCTCGGCGGCGATCTCCGCCGGGCTCGCGATCCTGTTCGGCGCGCTGAGCGGCATGGCGCCCGCCTGGCTCGACGCGCTGCTGATGCGCTGCACCGAGATCCTTCTGAGCGTGCCGAACCTGCTCCTCGTCCTCTTTTTGCAGTCGATCCTCGGCGAAGCCAACGTGCTGAGCCTTTCGCTCGTCCTCGGCGTCACCGGCTGGATGAGCATGGCGAAGGTTGTGCGCACCGAGGTGCGGCAGCTGCGCAGCGCCGACTTCGTCACGGCCTCGAAATGCATGGGCGGCGGCTTCTTCCACGTCCTTGGCGCGCATCTGACGCCGAACTTCCTGCCGTCGATCCTCTTTATGGCCGTGATGAACATCCGCAGCGCGATCGTCGCGGAATCGACGCTGAGCTTCATGGGCATCGGCCTGCCGCTCGAGATCATCTCGTGGGGCAGCATGCTCTCGCTCGCCGAGCGCGCGATGATGAGCGGCGCATGGTGGATCATCGTGATCCCCGGCGCGTTCCTCGTCGTGACGCTGCTGTGCGTCACCGAGCTCGCCAACGCGCTGCGCAAGAGCCTCAGCAGCAGGCACAGCAACCTTTGACCCCGCCGGCGCGAATGCGCCTGAAAGGATAATACCATGACCCTTACGGAATTTTTTCATCAAAACCAGAAAGCGGCGATCGCCTTTTCCGGCGGCGTCGATTCGGCCTACCTGCTTTACGCGGCCCTGCAGAGCGGCGCGGACGTGCGGGCGTACTACGTGAAGTCCGCCTTCCAGCCGCAGTTCGAGCTGGACGACGCGCGGCGCCTCGCCGAAACGCTCTCGGCGGATATGCGCGTGCTCGACGTCGACATCCTCGCCGACGAGACGGTCGCGGCGAACCCGCCCGACCGCTGCTACCACTGCAAGAGGCGCATCTTTTCGGCGATCGCCTCGGCGGCGGCCGCCGACGGCTACACGCTGCTGCTCGACGGCACGAACGCCTCCGACGACGCGGGCGACCGGCCCGGCATGCGCGCGCTGCGGGAGCTTTCGGTGCGCTCGCCGCTGCGTGAATGCGGCCTGACGAAGCCGGAGATCCGCCGGTTTTCGCGGGAGGCCGGGCTGTTCACCTGGGACAAGCCCGCCTACGCGTGCCTTGCGACGCGCGTCCCCGCCGGCGAGCGGCTGACCGCGGAAAAGCTCGAAAACACCGAGCGCGCCGAGGATTTCCTCTTCTCCCTCGGCTTTACGGATTTCCGCGTGCGCCTCTTTAACGGCGCCGCGCGGCTGCAGCTTCCGGCGGAACAGCTTCCGCGGCTGCTCGAGCGCCGGGCGGAGATCCTCTCCGAACTCAAAAAAACGTACAGCGCCGTTGTGCTGGACCTGGAGGTGCGATAATGAACAGTGAAATCAAACAGATATTGGAGGCCGTACAGCGCGGCGAAATGGATGTGGACGACGCGCTGCTGCGCATCAAGACCGAGCCGTTCGAGGATATCGGCTACGCGAAGGTGGACCTGCATCGCAAGGTGCGTCAGGGCGCGGCCGAGGTGATCTACGGCGCGGGCAAAACGCCGGAGCAGATCATCGGCATCGCGGAGACGATGAAGCGCAGCGGCCAGAACACGATCCTCATCACGCGGCTTTCGGCCGAGGCCGCCGAGGCCGTGCAGAAGGCGCACGACCTGCACTACCACGCGGCGGCACGCGTCGGCATCATCGGCGAGATGCCGGAAAAGAGCGGCATCGGCAAAATCGTCGTCGCCACCGGCGGCACGAGCGACATCCCGGTTTCCGAGGAGGCCGCGCTGACCGCCGAGGTGCTCGGCAACGAGGTCGTGCGGCTGTACGACGTCGGCGTCGCCGGCCTGCACCGCCTTCTGGCGCACAAGGAAACGATCATGTCCGCCAGCGTGATCGTCGCGATCGCCGGCATGGAGGGCGCGCTCGCCAGCGTGATCGGCGGCCTTGCGGACTGCCCGGTCATCGCCGTGCCGACCAGCGTCGGCTACGGCGCGTCGTTCGGCGGCGTTTCGGCGCTGCTCTCGATGCTGAATTCCTGCGCGAGCGGCGTCTCGGTCGTGAACATCGACAACGGCTTCGGCGCCGGCTACCTCGCCAGCATGATCAACCACATGGACACGCGGCCGGCAAACGGCTGAACCGCGCGCCGCAACTGAAACTGAAAGGAATGAGCCTATGAAAACCCTGTACCTCGACTGCGGCATGGGCGCTGCCGGCGACATGCTGGCCGCCGCGCTGCTGGAGCTTCTGCCCGACCGGGAAGCGTTCGTCAACGAGCTCAACGGCCTCGGCATTCCGGGCGTGCGCTTTCAGGCCGACCCCGCCGTGAAGTGCGGGATCACCGGCACGCACATGACCGTCACGGTCAACGGCGCCGAGGAGGAGAGCTTCGACCACCAGCACGGCCATACGCA
>DSTMC04003__coassemble_2152_pt1 | contig 11624 bp, 9 predicted proteins | sample DSTMC04003__metabat2_high_PE_020 | metagenome-assembled genome bin DSTMC04003 | reverse complement strand
TTGCCGCGACGAGCAAAGCGGCAATCGGCTTCGCCGACCGGCACAAAAAATAAGGTATGGTGATTTGTATGACACAGACGGAAAGACGGCTCTACCTGATCGAAGCGCTGCTGGCCGAGCAGCCGCAGTACGCCGGTACGGCGATCCCCGCGGACGCGCAGGCGCAGAAGCGGCTGCTGCGCGCCCTGTTCAACGTCCGACCGCCCCGCCCGGTCGGGGAGGAATTTCTGGCCGTGCAGGACGATTACCTGCAGGAGGAGACGCGGCGAAAGGGGATCACGGACTTCTCCGCGCTCCGGCCGGTACAGGACGGGCTGTATCTGTGGCAGGGCGACATCACGACGCTGCGCTGCGACGCGATCGTCAACGCGGCCAACAGCCGGATGCTCGGCTGCTTTGTGCCCTGCCACGGCTGCATCGACAACGCGATCCACACCTGGGCGGGCGTACAGCTCCGGCTGGCCTGCGCGGAACTGATGAAGCAGCAGGGCTGCGATGAGGAAACCGGCCGCGCCAAGATCACGCCGGCGTTCAACCTGCCCTGCCGGTACGTGCTGCACACGGTCGGCCCCATTGTCGGCGGCCGCCTCACCGCGCTTGAGGAAGCGCAGCTCGCCGACTGCTACCGCGCCTGCCTGACGCTCGCCGCGCAGAACGGCGTGCAGAGCATCGCGTTCTGCTGCATTTCCACCGGCGAATTCCGCTTCCCGAACGAGCGGGCCGCCGAGATCGCCGTGGAAACCGTTCGGGATTGGCGACAGCGCAGCAGCAGCCGCATGGCTGTGATTTTCAATGTATTCAAAGAAAAAGATCTGCACATCTACCGAAAGCGCCTCGGCACAGCTTGAAAGGCTGCGGGAGGCGCCGGACACGGCGGACGCCGTCGGCAACATGCGACCGGATACACGCGGGCGATACAGTGATGCGCAGCAGAACAGATAAGCGCAGAAGCCGACTGCTTTCAGCAGTCGGCTTCTTGTCCTATCCTGTACAATTTTCTGTTTATTGGGCTTTGCGGACGTTGATCGTGACCATCCAGCAGGGCTTGTCGGCGTCCCCGTTTCCGGCAGAATAATAGATGCCGCTCAGCGTGATCTGATTTTCCCCGGCGAGCCAGATATCCTGCACCGCTACGGTATCCGGCGCGGCCTGAATCGCCGCGGCGTCGGCCTCGGCGGCGGACGCATAGCCGGTCGGCGGTTCGGGCGCGCCGTACTGCTCCTCGATATACGCGTACAGCGCGGCGGCAAAGCCAAAGTCGCCGTCCGTCGGCTCGTCAAAGCGGAACACATATTCCACGACGGCGGTATCCGGGTCATCCGCAATCACAAGGCCCTCCGCCGGGTCGTGCCGGATGTGCACCGTGCCCGTCTCCTCACAGAGCGTCACGCCGTTTTCGGCGATGAGGGCGATGTCGTCCGACGCGGGGTTGGAGAAGCCCATCGACTCGGCCGCCTCGTACACCGGCTTGCCGAGCACCGCCTCAGCCCGCGCGAGCGGCTCCTCCGGCAAAGCGGAGCATGCTGCAACGAACAGAAAGATAAAGCAGGCAAGCAGCAGGGCTACAGTGCGTTTCATAAAGAGATCCCCCCCTCTGTTATAAAAAAACCGGTTTCATGCGCCCGAAAAAAGAGGACGCCCTTCAGCCAAACACCCATGAATTACGCGTAACGGGGAAACCTGCATCGGTATCACCTGCTCCTTCCCATGAATAAACCGACAATTTCTTTCAACTATATTATAGCATATTGAGCGCTAAATAGCAATACGCGAAACTAAAAAGGAACATTACGGCCCGGTAATTCCCCTCTTCCGTTTTCCGGCCCATTGTGCTATACTGTTTTCTGCTTGGCAATTTGCTTGGCAATTTATTACCCGAAAGGAGTTTATCTGTTATGAAGGAACACAAGATTCCGGCCCGCAGCGAGCTGGACCCGCAGTTCACCTGGGCCACCACGGACCTCTACCCCAGCGACGAAGCCTGGGAGGCGGAGATCCCGAAAGTCAAGGCGATGATCGACCAGTTCAAGGCGTTTCAGGGCAAGCTCGGCGAAAGCGCCCGGAGCCTGCTCGACTACATGAAGCTGGAGGACGCGTTCAACCTGCTGGCCGAGCCCTTCGCCTACTACGCCTTTTACAAGCAGGATGAGGACACCCGCAGCCCGGCCGGCCAGAAGATGAACGGCCAGGTCTCCAACCTGCTGGTCCAGATCGGCGAGGCCACGGCGTTCGCCGTTCCGGAAATTCTGGAAATCAGCGACGCGGACATGGACCGCTTCTATCAGGAGGCGCCCGAGCTCGAGCACTACCGCCTGGCGCTGACCCGCATCCGCCGGCAGAAGGCGCACACGCTTTCGAAAGAGCAGGAAGCGCTGCTCGCCTCTGCGCAGAAGCTCGGCCAGTCCCCGAGCAGCATCTACAACTTCCTCAACGACGCCGACCTGCCCTTCCCGGACGCGGTCGACCAGGACGGCAACCGTCACCCGCTCTCGCAGGGGACGTTCATCCCCATGGAGCAGTCCGCCGACCGCGCGCTGCGCAAGTCCGCGTTTGAGAACTTCTACAGCGCCTTCGGCCAGTTCCGCAACACCTTCGCCTCCACGCTGGAAGCGCAGATGAAGCAGCTGCAGTTCTTTGCGGACGCCCGGCGCTACCCCTCCGCCCTGCACGCCGCGCTGGCCGAGAACGAGATCCCCGTGGAGATCTACCACAACCTGATCAAGGCCGTGCGCGAAAACTTCCCCGCCATGCACCGCTACATGCGCCTGCGCAAAAAGCTGCTCGGCGTGGACAAGCTGCACTACTACGACATCTACACGCCCCTTGTGCCCGACCAGGACGAGGAGATCCCCTTCGCGCAGGCCAAGGAGATCGCGCTCGAGGCGCTCGCGCCGCTCGGCGAGGATTACCTCTCGATGCTCCGCGAGGGCTTTTCGAACCGCTGGATCGACGTGTATGAGAACCAGGGCAAGCGCTCCGGCGCGTACTCCTCCGGCATCTACGGCCACCACCCCTTCGTGCTGCTCAACTACACCGACACCCTGAACGACGTGTTCACGCTCGTGCACGAGATGGGCCACGCGCTGCACTCCTACCTCTCCGGCAAGAACCAGTCCGTCACCTACGCCGACTACAAGATCTTCGTGGCGGAGGTCGCCTCCACCTGCAACGAGTCGCTCCTGATGCAGCACCTGCTGCAGAATTCCACGGACCCGAAGCGCCGCGCCTACCTCATCAACTACTTCCTCGAGCAGTTCCGCACCACGCTCTACCGCCAGACGATGTTCGCGGAGTTCGAGCTGTGGTGCAGCGAGCAGGTCCGGCAGGGCCTGCCCCTCACCGCCGAATCGCTCTGCCAGAAGTACGGCGACCTCAACCGCGCGTACTACGGCGACGCCATCGAGCCCGACCCGGAAATCGCTCTGGAGTGGGCACGCATCCCGCACTTCTACCGCGATTTCTACGTCTATCAGTACGCCACCGGCTTCTCTGCGGCCATCGCCCTCTCCCAGCGCATCCTGAAGGAAGGCGCCCCCGCAGTTTCAGATTACCTGCGCTTCCTCTCCGGCGGCTGCTCGACCGACCCGGTCTCCCTGCTGCGCGGCGCCGGGGTCGATATGGGCACGCCTGCGCCGGTAGAAGACGCGCTCAGGCTCTTTGCGGACCTCGTGCGCCAGATGGAAGAGCTGGCCGAAGCGTAATTCGCGAAAATCTCCGGGTTTGCATTTTTCTTCGGGGGAAATCTCAAAAAGGGTTGACCTTTCCGCTTTTTTCTGATAGAATAAGTAGGCTTTTAGCGTGTCTTTCACAAGACTACATTTTGCGGCTTTATCAACCCAAAGTGTCCTTTTGTGCGGGACACAACAATTTCATAAACCATGGAAAGAAGGAAAAGCACAGTGAACAAGTCAAAGAAAATCCTGTCCCTGCTCCTGGCGGGACTCCTGACGTTGTCTGTGGCTGCCTGCGGTCAGCAGCAGACCGTCACGAACAACGATCAGGGTTCTTCCTCTTCAGAGGCCTCCCAGGCCTCTGAAGAGAGCTCAGATCTGAGCTCCGGCGAGCGCCCGACCGAGCCGACCGGCCAGATGGTCATCGGCTCCATCACCCAGGTCATCAATGAGTTCTACGACACCGGGTTCTCCACCTCGGAGACGAACTACAACATGTACGACCTGATCCACGGCGGCTACGACACGGTCGTCTTCAGCAAGGAAGGCGAGTTCCAGTACAACGATACGGTCGTTGCGAGCCACGAGGAGACCGAGAACGAGGACGGCACCAAGACCTACACCGTCACGATCAACGACGGCCTGGTCTGGAGCGACGGCACCCCGATCACCGCGAAGGACTACGTCTTCGCCGTACTGCTGGAGAACAGCGACGAGATGGCCGGCGTGGACGGCTACCCCTGCAACAGCGGTTACACTTATGTCGGCTATGACGAGTGGCTCGACGGCTCCGCCGACGCCTTTGCCGGCGTGCACCTGGTGGACGACATGACCTTCTCCCTGACCGTCAAGGCGGAGGAGCTCCCGTACCACTACGACATCACCTACGCCCTCGTCCGTCCGCGTCCGCTGCACGTGATTGCGCCGGAGTGCGACGTTGAGGACACCGAGAACGGTGCGACCATCACCGGCGACTTCACCACCGAGCTGCTTCAGGAAACGATCAACAACGTGGAGACCGGCTACCGCTACAACCCGAAGGTCACCTGCGGCCCGTACCTGTTCGACAACTTCGACGAGGCCAGCCAGCAGGCTACCCTGAAGGCGAACCCCGAGTTTGTCGGCGACTACCGCGGCGTGAAGCCGTCCATTGAGACGCTGGTCATCAAGACCGTCTCCTCCGACACGATGATGAACGAGCTCGAGAGCGGCTCCGTCGACCTGCTGTACGGCTGCTCGGGCGGCGACACGATCAACGCCGGCCTCGACCTGGTGGAGGAAGGCAAGGCTGCCGACGCCACCTACATGCGCAACGGCTACGGCAAGATCCAGTTCGACTGCAGCGTGTTCCCGACCGATTCCCAGAACGTCCGTCAGGCGATCGCCTACTGCCTGGACCGCAACGAGTTTGCGCGCCAGTACACCGGCGGCTACGGCTCCGTTGTGCATTCCTTCTACGGCCTTGCACAGTGGGAGTACCAGGATTCCGTCGAGTGGATCAACGAAAACCTGAACACCTATGAGATGAACGTCGAGGAAGCGAAGAAGCTGCTCGAAGAAGACGGCTGGAACCTGAACGCGGACGGCACGCCCTACTCCGGCACCGGCACCCGCTACAAGGACGTCGACGGCGAGCTCAAGCCGCTTGTGATCACCTGGTGCAACTCCGAGGGCAACCCGGTTTCCGAGCTGCTTGCGACGATGCTGCCCGAGACGATGGCTGAGGCCGGCATGGAGCTGCAGGCCACCACGACCGACTTCGCCACCCTGCAGAACGGCATCCTGCACGCGGGCGACACCATGTACAACATGTACAACCTGGCTACCGGCTTTGCGACGGCGAACTCCCCCTGGTACTACTTCTCCAGCGATGAGGCCTGGATGGGCAACTACAACACCAACTGGATTGCCGACGAAGAGCTGAACGACGCGGTTATGCCGCTGAAGAGCATCCCCTACGAGGATTCGGAAGCTTGGCTGGAAGCCTGGCAGAACTTCATCAAGGTCTGGAACGAGAAGCTGCCGGACGTCCCGCTGTACTCCGACGAGTACTACGACTTCCACTCCACCCGCGTACAGGGCTGGGAGAACACCGCGACCTGGGGCTGGCAGAACGCTGTTCTGGACGCCTGGGTCAGCGAATAAGAGAGTCTTTGAAAGCTGAATAAACCGAGCCTTTCATAAGTCCGGCGGGCCCCTACTTTGCTGGGGTTCCGCCGGTTCTTTTAAAACAAATCAAATTTTGAATGGGGGGATACAAGTGGGAAAAGGCAGATATCTGCTGAAACGATTGATCTACATTGTATTCGTGTTTTTCATCATTTCCATCTTGATGTTCTTTATCTATAAAATGATGCCCGGCGATCCCGTGACCATGATGCTGGGCGACGCAAAAGCCAACATGCAGCCCGACCAGTATGAAAAGCTGTATGAGAGAACCCGTGAAAGCCTCGGCCTGAACGGTTCACTGATCGAGCAGTACATCCACTGGATCGGCAACATGCTCACCGGCAACTTCGGCTATTCCACGCAGTATAAGCAGCAGGTGGTCAATGTCATCGGCACGCCGATGACGAATACCGTCATGCTGAACGTGTTCTCCATGCTGCTCACGTTCATCATCGCGGTGCCGCTCGGCATTGTGACCGCCGTGCGCAAGAACACCGTGTTCGACAAGGTCGTTCAGGTTGGAACGATCGTCGGCTACAGCCTGCCGAGCTTTATCATCGCCCTGCTCGCCATCTTCGTCTTTGCGGTGAAGATCCCGATCTTCCCCATCAGCGGCGTGCGGTCGCCGGGCTTCTCCGGCAGCGGCTTTGAGATGGCGCTGGACACGCTGTGGCACATGGCCCTGCCGGTCATCGTCATGTCCATCTCGGGCATCGGCGGCATCACGCGCTATGTGCGCGCCGCCATGATCGACGTGCTGCGCATGGACTATATCAAGACCGCCCGGGCCAAGGGCCTGCGTGAAAAGGTCGTCATCTATATCCATGCGTTCCGCAACGCGCTGATCCCCGTGGTGACCATCGCCACGGCGTGGGTGGTCTCGCTGTTCGGCGGTTCCATCGTCATCGAGAGCGTGTTCCTGTGGCCCGGCCTCGGCAAGATGCTGATCGACGGCCTGATGCAGCGCGACTTCTCGATCGTGCTCACCATGCAGATGTTCTACGTGGTGCTGTCCCTTGCAGGCAACGTCATCATGGACGTGGCTTATACCATCGTGGACCCGCGGGTCCGACTTGAAAATTGAGAGGAGGTCAGACAATGGCAAAGAAACGTATCTTCGGCAAGCGGAAATCCACCGCTGCTGCCGCTGCCCAGCGCATGATGCTCGGCGGTCTTCCCCAGGAGGAAGAGGAGTTGATGCAGAGCCCTGCCCGCATGGTCGTGCAGAGCTTTGTCCACGATAAGGTAGCCATGACCGGCCTGATCCTGTTCCTCCTGATTTTCCTGTGCTGCATTGTGCTTCCCTTCTTCTTTCCTATAGATCTGTATTATCAGGATGTCACCCAGTCCAACGTGGCGCCCGGCTTCGGAATGCTGAAGGTGCCCGCGCAGATGCAGGGCAACGCGCAGATGGTCGCTTCCGGCAGCACCTTCTCTGTCGGCATCGACAAGGACGGCAACGTCTACGAGTGGGGCACCTTCCCCACCGAAAAGCTGCGCAACATTCCCTCTTCTTCGGAAATGGGCAAGCTGACCCAGATCTCCGCCGGCCTCGACCACGTGGTCGCCGTCAACGAATCGGGCCAGATCTTCACCTGGGGCAACGACCGCATGGGCCTTGCCAATATCCCGATTGAGCTGGAGTCGAACCCGCAGCCCATCAAGCAGATTTCCGCCGGCTACCAGATCTCTCTGGCGCTGACGGAGAGCGGCCACCTGTACAACTGGGGCAGCGATTACCTGCTGAACATCTCCATCCCCAGCGAGGTGCAGGGCAACATCCAGAAGTTTGACGACAACACGAACATCGTCATGGCCCTGACCAACGACGGCGAAGTGGTTCCGCTTTCCAAAACCACCTCCGCCTTCACCAACGTCCCCGAAGAGATTCAGGGCGACGTCATCGACATCGCCCTGACCGATGAGAGCGCGGCCGCGCTCACGAGCGACGGCTGGGTCCATCTGTGGGGCAACAACGTCAACCACTCCATGGACATCCCCGAGGAGATTCAGGGCCGCGTGACGGCGCTTTCCGCCGGCCGCTACCACTACAGCGCCATTCTGGACGACGGCACGGTGGTTTCCTGGGGCGATAACAACTTCGGCCAGACCAAGGCGCCTTCGCTGGACGGCACGGTGACCTCCGTCTCCGCCGGCTACTACAGCAGCTACGCCATCACCGAGGACGGCTCTGTGAAGGGCTGGGGCCTTGACGGCTACCTGATGGGCACCGACGGCTTCGGCCGCGATGTGTTCCGCCGCCTGATTGTCGGCGGCCGCATGACCATGACCGTGGGCGCGATCTCCGTTATCATCTCCACCATCATCGGCGTGCTTGTGGGCGGCATCTCGGGCTACAAGGGCGGCAAGCTGGACAACCTGCTCATGCGCCTGACGGAAATCGTCTCCTCGGTGCCGTTCCTCCCGTTCTGTATCATCCTTTCCAGCATTCTGGGCAACAGCATTTCGGAGACCCAGCGCATCATTCTGATCATGTTCATTCTGGGCCTGCTTTCCTGGCCCGGCATCGCCCGTCTGGTGCGCGGCAGCGTGCTGGCCGAGCGTGAGCAGGAGTTCGTCACCGCCGCCAAGGCGCTCGGCGTCCGCGAGTGGGGCATCATCTTCCGCCACATCCTGCCGAACATCATCACCGTGATCATCGTCAACGCAACGCTGGATTTCGCCACCTGCATGCTGACGGAATCCTCCCTGTCCTTCATCGGCTTCGGCGTCAGCGAGCCGAACGCGACCTGGGGCAACATGCTCAACGGCGCGCAGAACGGACAGGTCATCGAAAACTACTGGTGGCGCTGGGTATTCCCCTCCATCGCGCTGGGCATCTGCACGATCAGCATCAACTGTGTAGGCGACGGCCTGCGCGACGCCATCGACCCGAAATCGAAAGAGAGGTGAGCATCGCATGTTATTGGAAGTCAAGAACCTTCACACCTACTTCAAGACAAAGAAGGGCATCGTCAAGGCCGTCAACGACGTGACCTACTCGCTGGAGGCCGGCAAAACGCTCGGCATCGTCGGCGAGTCGGGTTCCGGCAAGAGCGTCTCGGCCATGAGCATCATCAAGCTGCTGGACGGCAACGGCTACATCGAAAGCGGCGACATCACCTTCGACGGCAAGGACATTTTAAAGTGCACGAGCAAGGAAATGTACCACATCCGCGGCAATGAGATCTCGGTGATCTTTCAGGAGCCGATGACCTCCCTGAACCCGGTGTTCACCGTGGAGCGGCAGATCGGCGAGGTTTTGCAGATCCACCAGAACCTCTCGAAAAAAGCGGCACGGCAGAAGGCCATCGAGCTGCTCTCCGACGTGAAGATCCCGAACCCGGAGCGCGTGGCCAAGCAGTACCCCTTCCAGCTTTCCGGCGGCATGCGCCAGCGCGTGATGATCGCGATGGCGCTGGCCTGCAAGCCGAAGCTGCTGATCGCCGACGAGCCGACCACCGCGCTGGACGTGACGATTCAGGCGCAGATCCTGAAGCTGATGAACGACCTGAAAAAGGAGACGGGCACCTCGATCCTGTTCATCACGCACGACCTGGGCGTCATCCATGAGATGGCGGACGACGTGGCCGTCATGTACTGCGGGCAGATCGTGGAAAAGGCCCCCGCGCGGGAGATCTTCCACGACTCCACCTACTCCCACCCGTACACCGAGGGCCTGATGACCTCGATCCCCCGGCTCAACACGCCCAAGGGCGAGAAGCTGGACGCCATCCCCGGCTCGGTGCCCAACCCCCTCTACCTGCCCGAGGGCTGCAAGTTCGCGCCCCGGTGCAAGTACTGCACGAAGAAGTGCACCGAGTCCGAACCGGCGCTGCAGGAAGTGGAGCCCGGCCATCTGGTACGTTGTTTCTATGCGGAAAAGGCGGTGAGAAAGCAAAATGGAAAATGAGAATAAAGCAATGAATGCCACGGAGAGCCAGAGCACTGCGCAGCCCGTGGTGGACGGGAAAAAGGTTCTGCTTCGCCTGCGGGGCGTCAAGCAGTACTTCCCGGTAAAGAAGACGAAGCTGCGCGAAAAGCAGCGCTATGTCCGCGCAAACGACGACATCTCCCTCGATATCTTCGAGGGCGAGACGCTGGGCCTCGTCGGTGAATCCGGCTGCGGCAAGTCCACGCTCGGACGCACGATCCTGCAGCTCTATCCGCAGACCGAGGGCCAGATTCTCTACTACAAGGACGGCAAGGAGATCGACCTCAAGAGTCTCTCCTACCCGGATATGCGCGTGCTGCGCAAGGACCTGCAGCTGATTTTCCAGGATCCGTACTCCTCCCTGAACCCGCGCATGACGGTGGGCCAGATCATCGGCGAAGGCCTGACCTCCCACGGCGTCTTCAAGCGCGGCGACCCCGCCATGCGGGACTACATCTTTCAGGTGATGGAGGAATGCGGCCTGGCCTCCTATATGTTCAACCGCTATCCCCACCAGTTCTCGGGCGGCCAGCGGCAGCGTATCGGCATCGCCCGCAGCCTGGCCCTGCGGCCGAAGTTCGTCGTGTGCGACGAGGCTGTTTCCGCGCTGGACGTTTCGATCCAGTCGCAGATTTTGAACCTGCTCTCCGAGCTGCGCGAAAAGGCCGGCCTGACCTACCTGTTCATCACCCACGACCTGAGCGTCGTGAAGTACATCAGCGACCGCATCTGCGTGATGTACCTGGGCAATATGGTGGAGCTTGCAGAGTCTGAGGACCTGTTCGCGCACACCTATCACCCCTATACCGAAGCGCTGCTCTCCGCCATCCCCACCACGGAGGAAAACAACGGCGGACGCGAGCGCATCCTGCTGGAGGGCGACATTCCCAGCCCGGTGAATCCGCCCAGCGGCTGCAAGTTCCACACCCGCTGCCGCTACTGCCAGGAGAAATGCAAGAAGGAGACGCCTACCTGGCGCGATATGGGCAACCACCACTATGTGGCCTGCCACTTCCCGCTCGGCGAAGAAAAGAAAGGCTGACGATTTATGTTTTTCCGCAAGAAGATCAACCGCGTGGTAGACGTTAAAAAAGCGGAGGAGCGCTTCGAAAAGGACACGGAGCAGCTCCCACTGGAGAAAAAGGACCGACCCGCCATGATCATCGCCGCGCTGATCGTATTCGTGCCCGCGCTGATTCTGGTGCTGGCCGTCTTCCTGCTGGTTCTGTACTTCTTTTTCTTTCGTTTCCTGTGAGCTTCGGAGGTCCGGTGAAGCCGGACTTCCAGACGCAGAATAAAAAACGTCCCTTAAAGCGCGCCCCGATGTGTCAAGCTGCTGCTGCGACCACAGGGCCCCTTTGAGGGGCTTTTTTTATGCCGTTCATTCCCCGGAAAGCGCGCCGGCCTGCGCCGCGGCTTTGCCCGTACGCAAAAGCGGCGCGCTGCGCCTCTCTCTCGCCTTTCTCACACAATTGGGGATCTTTATCGTTTACGCACGATCGCGGCGCACAGCGCATTGTGGAGCAAACTACGCACAGGTGCCTAAATAAAGAAAGACGCGAATCCGCCATTTGGGATTCGCGTCTTTTGTTTGTCTATGGTTTCCGTTCAGCCGCGTTTTTCTGCATTATCCGGTCGTTGCGCAGCTTCTGCAGGATGCCGCTCGCGCGCATCGAAACGTAGTCGTCGTCCGCGAAGATGAAGTGATCCGCAAGGTGCACGCCGATGCCGTGCAGCACGGTGTCGATTTCATTCGTCGACTTGATGTCGCGCCCGGAGGGCGTGCAGTTGCCGCTCGGATGGTTGTGCGCGAGATAGATCGTATCGGCGTCGTAGAGAAGGCACAGCCG
>DSTMC04003__coassemble_2071_pt1 | contig 12031 bp, 7 predicted proteins | sample DSTMC04003__metabat2_high_PE_020 | metagenome-assembled genome bin DSTMC04003 | reverse complement strand
TCCTCTTTAGGCTGCAGCAGGCAGACCGCCGCCGCTCCGCCGATCACCACGCTGCCCTTTGCCTTTCCCGGCCGCCGGGGCGGGTCCCCCTGGCTCCGGTCCGCGGGCTGTAGCTGGATTTCCCCGGGCAGCGCAGGCGTCACCGTGTAGCGCAGCACGCAGAATTCGCGCGGCCAGAGAGATGCTTCGTCGCGGATCGGCTCGGCAAGGCGATCCGGCGCGCAGCCGAGCACGTGCAGCGTGTGCTCGGCGCCCGAGGGCAGCACAAACTTCACGTCGAACGGCGCGCAGTCCGGCGACGTCTCGAACACCGCCGGGCACGGCAGCGTCACGGGGTCGGGCTTCAGCGTCACCGAGAGGCTGCGCAGCCTTTCCGGCCTGCGCTTCGTCGCCCAGGGCAGCTGCACGCGCATGCACCGCCACGCCCGCCCCGGGTGCGCCTGTGCAAGGCCGTAATGTGCGAGCAGCGCCGCCGTCTTTTCGTTCTCCGACAGGCCCGGCACCCACACCGCGCCGCTTTCCGAATAACGCTCCGCTTCCCGCCCGTTGATCCGCACGGTATAACCGATCGGCTTTGCGAGCGGGTTTTCAGCCTCGGCCTGCTCGGCTTCCATTCTGTCGAGCTCTTCGGCCCGCGCGGCCCACCGGTCGTAAAACGCGCGGAATTCCTCTTCCGGGACGGACGAAAACAGATGGAACACCATGCCCTGCGCGCAGGCGTAAACCGCGGGCAGATACCAGTCCGCACCGTACCAGTGCACCTGCTGCGGACGGATTTCGAGCGGCGCGCACGGGTAGTCGTGGCGCGCCTTCCCCCATTTTCCGTGATACACGATCTCCAATTCCTGTCGCTCCTTTCGCGCGCTGCGCGCCTGCAAAAAACGCGCGCCGAAAGCGCGCGTTTCCCTTTATGCTTTTTCCTCTGCGCTCTCCATGTTTTCCTTTGCCACGGCGAGCATCAGCTTGATGCGGTTTTCCTGGTTGACCTTCGTCGCGCCCGGGTCGTAGTCGATCGGGACGATGTTCGACTTCGGGTACAGGTTCTTGAGGTTGCGGATCATGCCCTTGCCGACGATGTGGTTCGGCAGGCAGCCGAACGGCTGGGCGCAGATGATGTTCGGGTAGCCGCTTTCGATCAGCTCCATCATCTCAGCGGTCAACAGCCAGCCCTCGCCCATCTTGCAGCCGTAGCCGATGACGCCGTCGATCAGCTTTTTCAGGTGCGCATACGAGGAAGGCACCGTGAAGCGGTTCGAGATCGTGTTCGCGTGCTCGACCGCGTGGATCACGTGCTGCTCGATGCCGACGAGATAGTCGAACATGATCTTGACGACCTCGAACTTTGCGCGGCTGCCGCCGTACAGCTTGATGTCCTCCATGCGGTTGTCCACCTTGAAGAGCATGAAGCCGATGACGCCCGGCACCATCGTCTCGCAGCCCTGCGAGAACAGGAACTCCTCGAGGTCGTTGTTGCCGATCGGCGAATACTTGACGTAGATCTCGCCGACCACGCCGACGCGCACCTTTTTCTCACCGGTGACCGGCACGCGGGCGAAATCCGCGGCGATCTGCGGCAGGTAGCGCTCCATCTCCTTGGCGGCGTAGCCTTTGTCCTCGGCAAACATAGCCGTCAGCTTTTCCGTCCAATGGTCGACGAGCGCCCGGCTTGCGCCGGCTTCCTGCTCGTAGGGGCGCGTCTGGTTGTGCATCAGCATCAGAAGGTCGCCGTACGCCAGCACCGCGAGCGCCTTACGGATCATCGGCAGCGTCAGCTTGAAGCCGCTGTTCTTTTCGAGGCCCGAAAGGTTCAGCGAGATGACCGGGATGTGCGAAAGGCCGTCCTTCTCGAGCGCCTTGCGCAGCAGGTGGATGTAGTTCGAAGCGCGGCAGCCGCCGCCCGTCTGGGTGATGATCAGCGCCGTCTTGTTCAGGTCGTACTTGCCGCTGTGCAGCGCGTCCATCATCTGGCCGATCGTCAGAAGCGCCGGGTAGCAGGTGTCGTTGTGCACGTATTTGAGGCCCTCGTCCACGATCTGCCGGCCGCGCGTCTGCAGGATCTCCACCTTGTAGCCGTACGCCTTGAACAGGTTTTCAAACAGCTTGAAGTGGATCGGCAGCATGTTCGGCGCGAGGATCGTGTAGTCCTTTTTCATTTCCTTGGTGAATTCCACGCGTTTTGCAGCATCCATATTGATAACCGCGGCTTTCGCACAGCAAAAGCCTATCCTTTCTTTCGAAGTCCCGGAAAACGGCCCGTTTTCACAGAGCCGGGCGCCCCGCCGCAGCCGGCGGACGCCGCGCGGGAGAGCCCGCGCGTTTCCCGTATTTACAGAAGATCGAGCGCGGCAAACAGGCTGCGCAGACGAATGCGCACCGCGCCGAGGTTCGTGATCTCATCGATTTTGAGCTGGGTGTAGATCTTGCCGCCGTTGTGCAGGATCGAGCGCACCTCGTCGGTCGTGATCGCGTCGACGCCGCAGCCGAACGAGACGAGCTGGATCAGGTTGACGCGCTTGTCGTTCCGGTCGACGACGTATTTCGCCGCCGCGTACAGGCGGGAGTGGTACGTCCACTGGTTCAGCACGCCGGTCGGGAATTTCTCGACCTTCGCGGAGACGGCGTCCTCGGTGACGACGACGGCGCCGCAGTCGCAGATCAGGCTGTCGATGCCGTGGTTGATCTCGGGGTCGATGTGGTACGGCCGCCCCGCAAGCACGATGACCGGCTTGTTCTGCTCGTCGGCGAGCTTCAGGAACTTGTCGCCGATCGCGCGGCAGGCGCGCATGTAGAGGTCGTACTCCGCATAGGCGGCGTCCGCGGCCTTCTTCACATCCTGCTTCGTGAAGTCCTCCTTCAGGTGGCGGCGCAGGATCTCATACATCTTGCCCGGGAAGTCGCGGCGGCGGTGCAGGCCCACGTAGTCGCCGATGAAAACGGTCTCCTTCAGCTTCGGGATGTTTGAGGAGATGACCTCCGGGTAATAGGCGACGACCGGGCAGTTGTAGTGGTTGTCGCCGAGGCCCTCGTCGAAGTTATACGACATGCAGGGGTAGAAGATCGCGTCCACGCCGCTGTCGAGCAGCGCCTCGACATGGCCGTGCATCAGCTTGGCCGGGAAGCACGCCGTGTCGGACGGGATCGTGTGCTGGCCCTTGAGGTACAGCGCGCGGTTCGAGGCCGGCGAGGTCATCACGTCGTAGCCGAGCGTCGTGAAGAACTTGTACCAGAACGGCAGCAGCTCGTACATGTTGAGGCCCATCGGGATGCCGATGACGGGCTTGCCCGTGTCCTTGTATGTATAGCGGGCCAGAAGCCTGCGCTTTTCTTCGAACATATTGTATTTCGTCTCGGTGGACTTCACGCCCGTGACCGGCTTTTCGCAGCGGTTGCCGCTGATGAACTTCCGGCCGCCCGAGAAGGTGTTGACGGTCAGCTTGCAGTTGTTGGAGCAGCCGTGGCACGTGATCGCCTTGACGCTGTGCGTGAACTCATCGAGCGCCTCGGCCGAAAGCAGCGTGGACGTCGGCAGCTCGCCGCCCTTTGCGCGCGTCTTTTCGCGCGCGTACAGCGCCGCGCCGTAGGCGCCCATCAGGCCCGCGATCGTCGGGCGGACCACGTCGCGCCCGATCTCCTGCTCGAAGGCGCGCAGCACCGCGTCGTTGAGGAACGTGCCGCCCTGCACGACGATCTCCTTGCCGATGGCCGAGGAATCGACCGCGCGGATGACCTTGTACAGCGCGTTTTTGACGACGCTGATCGAAAGGCCGGCGGAGATGTTCTCGACGGTCGCGCCGTCCTTCTGCGCCTGCTTGACCGAGGAGTTCATGAACACCGTGCAGCGCGAGCCGAGGTCGACCGGGCGGTCGGCGAAGAGGCCGAGCTTCGCGAACTCCTCGATCGTGTAGCCGAGCGCGCCCGCAAAGGTCTGCAGGAACGAGCCGCAGCCCGAGGAGCACGCCTCGTTGAGGAAAATATCGTCGATGACGCCGTTGCCGATCTTAAAGCACTTGATGTCCTGGCCGCCGATGTCGATGATGAAATCGACCTTCGGGTTGAACGCGCGCGCCGCGTAGAAATGCGCCATCGTCTCGACGATGCCGTAATCGACCGAGAACGCGTTCTTGATGATGTCCTCGCCGTAGCCCGTGGCCGCCGCGGCGCAGATCTTCGCCGTCGGGAAACGGCTGTAGACCTCCTGCAGGAACTCGCGGATCAGCGGGACCGGGTTGCCGCTGTTCGGCATGTACTTCGTGCAGACGATGCCGCCGTCCATGTCCGCCACGACCGCCTTGACCGTCGTGGAGCCGGCGTCGATGCCGATGAAGACCGGCTCGCCGTCCCGGACGCCGTCGCGGATCTTGACGCCCGCCCTGTTGTGGCGCTCGATGAACGCGTCGTATTCCGCCTGATCCTTGAAAAGCGGCGGGCAGGCGCGGTACTCCTCCTTCGCCGTGTAGTGGGCGATGCTGTTGATCAGCGTCTTGAGCGGGACCGCCGGATCGTTCGAGGCGAACGCCGCGCCGAGCGCGACGAAATAGAGCGAATTTTCCGGACAGATGCCCGTGATGCCGAGCGTGTCGTCGAACGCGGCGCGCAGCTCGGAGAGGAACGTCATCGGGCCGCCGAGGTAGACGACCTTGCCCGCGATCTCGCGGCCCTGCGCGAGGCCCGCGACCGTCTGGTTCACGACGGCGTACAGGATGCTCGCGGCGACGTCCTTTTTCAGCGCGCCCTGGTTCAGAAGCGGCTGGATGTCGCTCTTTGCGAAAACGCCGCAGCGCGAGGCGATCGTGTAGATCTTCTCGTGCTCCTTCGCAAGCTCGTTGAGCTCGTCCGGCGTGATGTTCAGAAGCGTGGCCATCTGGTCGATGAACGCGCCCGTGCCGCCGGCGCAGGAGCCGTTCATGCGCACCTCAAGGCCGGCGGCGTTGTTGCCGTCGGTCAGAAAGAGGATCTTCGCGTCCTCGCCGCCGAGCTCGATGACCGCGTCCGTGCCCGGCACGAGCCGGTTCACCGCGATGCGCGTGGCGTAGACCTCCTGCACAAACGGGATGTTGCTGCGCTCCGCAAGGCCCATGCCCGCAGAGCCGGAGATGCTCAGCTGCACCTTTGCATCCGGGAACTGCGCCTCCACCTCGCGCAGCATTTCGACAGATTTCTCGACAATGCGCGAAAGGTGGCGCTCATATTTGGAAAATAAAATCTCATTCTGGTCGTTCAGAACAACACACTTCAGTGTTGTCGAGCCGACATCCAGTCCGACTCTCATGCGTAACCCATCCTTTCCACGGCGCAGACGCGCGCCGATTCGGAATCCATTCGTTCATCCTGCCGCGCGCCGAAAAGCGCGCCGCCTCTTTTGAAACATTTATATTATGATAACACACACAGCAGAACAATTCAATACGAGCGCCCGTGCGGAAAACGTAAAAAATTCTGGATAAACTGTGCGTATTTTCCGCGCAAAACGGTGGAATCGGTCTATCATCGCAGCACAAGGCGCCGCATATATTGTGTTGAATACGCAGAAAGGACGGTTCCGTACCATGACCAAGAAATACTTTCCCGGCGCCAACACCGGGCGCGGCTTCATCGGGCACTTTGAAAGCATCGTGCCGCCGTGGGAAAAGCCGCACTACACGTACATCCTCAAAGGCGGGCCGGGCGTCGGCAAGAACACGCTGATGAAAAAGGTCTCGTGCCTCGCGCGGGCGAACGGCTACGCCGTGGAGGAGTTCCGCTGCGCGAGCGACCCCGAAAGCCTCGACGCCGTGCGCATCCCCAAAAAGGGGATCGTGCTGCTGGACGGCACCGCCCCGCACACGATCGACCCGGATATTCCCGGCATCGAGGGCGAGATCCTGAACCTCGGGCACTTTCTGCACCGCGAGGCCTTCGCGCGGCGGCGCGGCGAGCTGCAGCTTCTGCTTTCGGAAAACCGCGCGCACTACAACGCGGCCTTCGCGTGCCTCGGCGCGGCGGGCGCCCTGCGCCGCGCCGCCGTGGCAGACGCATCGAAATCCGCCGACCTGCCGATGATCCGCGCCTTCCTGCGCGAGAGCTTCTCCCTTTCCGCGCCCGGCGGCACGCGCACGCTGTTCCTGCGCACGCCGACGCCCGGCGGCGTCCTCGACCTGCGCGAAACGCTCGGCGCGGAGAACACGGTCCTGCTGCCCGGCATTCTCGGCGCCGTCTTTCTGCGGGAGGCCGCGGCGCTCGCAAACGGCACGCGCGCGGAGGTCTTTCCCGACTTTCTCACGCCGGAGCTGCCCCAGTGCATCCGCCTGCCCGACAGCGGCACGATGCTCTGCGCCGTGGACGACACGCACACCACGCTGAACGAGTTCCTGCTCAGCCCGATCCCGGAGTTCGTCTCCTTCGCGCTGCACGAGGCCGACCTGCTCACCGCGCGCGCCGTCGAGGAGCTGCGGCTGTGCAAGCGCACGCACGACGCGGTCGAAACGCTGTACCGCCCCTACGTCGATTACGACCGCGTCGACCGGGAGACGGGCGCGCTGCTCGAAAAGCTCGACCTGTAAACCAGCCGCAAAAACAGGAAAAGCCGCAGGGCTCCTGCCGGATGCCCCGCGGCCTTTTTCAGGCTGTTCAGTTTTCGCAGAGGATGACCGTGACGTTCCGGTGCAGCTGCAGCACGGAGGCCGGGACCTCCGGCGTGACCGGGCCGTAGAACGCCTTTTCGACGATCTCCTTCTTGTCCGCGCCGGCGATCAGGAGGATCTTGTCCGCCTTCATGATCGTGCCGATGCCCATTGTGATCGCCTGCGTCGGAACGTCCTCGCGGCGCTCGAAAAGGCGCGCGTTCGCGTTGATCGTGCTCTCGGTCAGCGCGACCGTGTGCACCGTCGTCGGGAAATGATCCGTCGGCTCGTTGAAGCCGATGTGGCCGTTGTGGCCGATGCCGAGCAGCTGCAGGTCCACGCCGCCGAGCGATTCGATGAACGATTCATAGCGTGCGGCTTCCGCCTCGAGGTCCTCCGCAAAGCCGTTCGGCACATGCGTGTTCGCCTTGTCGATGTTGACGTGGTCGAACAGGTTGTCGTTCATGAAATAGCGGTAGCTGTTCGGGTTGTCGCCGGAAAGCCCGCAGTATTCGTCGAGATTGACCGTCCGCACGCCGGAGAAGTCGAGGAGCCCCTTTTCGCAGCTCTCAACCAGCTTTTTGTACGTGCCGATGGGCGACGAGCCCGTCGCAAGGCCGAGCACGCAGTCGGGCTTCAAGATCACTTGCGCGCCGATCATGCCCGCGGCAAGCGCGCTCATCTCCTCGTAGGTTTTGACCCTCATCATGCGCATCGAAGACATTTTCAATACCAATCCTTTCATTTTGCCGCCCGTTTTCCGGGGCGGCCGCCTTTACCTACACTATAACACAGCTTTTCGGAAAAAGGAAGCCCCTGCGGGCTTTTATGCGCGTTTTTTCGCGGCGCTGCGGCCGCGCAGCGCGTCGAACGGGATCTGCGCCAGAACGACCGCGGCAAAGACGAGCGCGCAGCCGACCGCCTCCCGGCCCGTCATGCCCTGGCCGAGCAGCAGCCAGCCGGAGAGCGCCGCAAAGACGGACTCGAGGCTCATGATCAGCGAGGCGACCGCAGGCGGCGTGTCCTTCTGGCCGAGGATCTGGAGCGTATAGCCGACGCCGCTCGAGATCAGGCCCGTGTAGAGGATCGGCCCCCAGCTGCGCAGGATGTCCTGCACGTTCGGCGTTTCCACAAGGAAAGCCACGATTGTGGAAAACACGCCGGCCACGAGGAACTGGATGCAGGAGAGCTCGACGCCGTTCACCGATGGGGAGAAACGGTCCACGAGCAGGATATGTACGGAGAAGCAGACCGCGCACAGGATCACGAACAGGTCGCCGGCGGCGATCGTGAAATCCTCCTGGATGCTCAGCAGATAGGTGCCGGCCGCCGCGATCACGACGCTGACCCAGACCGGCAGCGCGACGCGCTTTTTAAGCAGCAGGCCGAGCAGCGGCACAATCACGATATACAGCGCCGTGAGGAAGCCCGCCTTGCCGACCGTCGTGAACTGGATGCCGATCTGCTGCAAACTCGACGCCACGCCGAGCGCGAGGCCGCACAGCACGCCGCCGACCCAAAGCGTTTTCCGGCTGTTTGCCGCCGCGCCGCGCGCTTCAGCTTTCCCCTGCCTGCGCCGCAGAAACGCGATGACCGGCAGCAGGCCGACCGCGGCGACGAAGTTGCGCACGCCGTTGAAGGTAAACGGGCCGAGATAGTCCATCCCGAGGCTCTGCGCGACAAACGCCGTGCCCCAGATCAGCGCGGTCAGCGTCAAAAGCAGCGCGCCCCTGAATTGTTTCAAATCGATCACCACTCCATGCTTCGCAGATTTTCATGCCGGCCGGGCGCCCCGCTTCCGGAAGGGCCGCCGGCCCTGCGCCCGAAGATCAGGCCTCCGTTTCGGTGCTGTCGTGCGTCAGGTTCTTCATCCAGTTGTACCGGTTGATCTTGACGACGGCGACAAAGCACTTCAGGATCTGGTCCGACTTCAGGCACGCAAAGACCACCCAGGGCGGCGCGCCGAGATACGAGGCCAGAATCGCGGAAGGCAACACGACGAGAAAGACGAAAATCGTATCGTTCTTAAAGACAAACGCGATGTCGCCGCCCGACTTCACGAGGCCGAACAGGCAGGCCGCCTGATAGCAGGTGCCGACGATCGTGATCGAGATCACGTTGATGAACTGGCGCGAATACTCGACCGCGGCCGGGCTCGCGTTGTACATGCTGATGAACGGGTCGCGCAGCAGGAACACCGCGATGCCCGAAAGCACGCCGATGCCGAGGAAAATGACCTGCGTCGTGCGCGAATACTCGCGGATCTTGTCGATGCGCCCCGCGCCGACCGTCTTGCCCGTGATGATGCCGACGGCGCTCGAGAAGCCGTTCATCGCGATATACATCATGTTGTGCAGCATGCCGGCGATGCTCGTCGCCGCGATAACGCCCGCGTCGAAGCGGCCGAGGATCATCGTCTGGCCCATCATGTTGACCGACCACACGATCTGCCCGCCGACGATCGGCGTGCCGTAGCGCAGAAAGTCGCGCGTCAGGCGGCGGTCGCTTTTGAGCAGGTCCTTAAACCGCAGGCAGAGCTTGCGGTCGATCAGGCGGACGTAAACGACCATGACCGTCGACTCCACGATGCGGGAGATCAGCGTCGCGATCGCGGCGCCGGTGACGCCGAGCGCCGGGAAGCCGAGCTTGCCGAAGATCAGCACATAGTTCAGCGAGACGTTGACGATCAGCGCGACGCACGAGACGAACAGGCCGATCTTCGCGGTCTCCACCGCGCGCATCGAGGCGATCAGGACCTGTGAAATGCAGAAAAACAGGTAGGAAAGGCTGACGACGCGCACGTACGGCGTGCCCATTTCGATGACCGACGCGTCGCTCGTAAAGATCCGCATGATCTGCGACGGGAACAAAAACGCCACGAGCGTGATCAGAACGCCGACCAGCACCGCGAACCGCACGCCGATCGACGCGATTTTCCGGATGCTGCCAGTGTCGCGCTTTCCCCAGTACTGGGCGGCCAGAATCAGGATCGCGCCCTCGATGCCGGCGACGAACATCTGCAGCACCGTCTGCAGCTGGTTTCCGACGTATACGCCGGAAATCGCGCTGTCGCCGAGCGTGCCGACCATCAGGTTATCGGCAAAATTCACGGCGAAGGTCACCGCGTTCTGCAGCGCGATCGGGATGGCGAGCCGCACAAGCGTCTTGTAAAAGTCCCTGTCTCTCGTAAAGAACATATTTTCCACTTCCTTCTCAATACAACCGCTCCAAATTGCGTGTTTGGTCTGATTATAATGAACCCCACGGCAAATGTCAATATAAGGCGAAGGCTAAAGAAAGTATGCGGCGCACGCGCCGCCCGTATTCCGGCAAAGCGCAAAATAAAGCGCAAAAAAGGCTCCCGGCGGGTGTTCCCCGCTGGAAGCCTTTTGCATTGTTCATCACTCAGAATCGTGCGTCGTGACCTGGCCCACGTCGCCCGCAGCACCGGTCGGCGCCGCGTCGTCCGTCGCCGAGTAGGTCTCCGCATCCTGCGCGCTGCTCTCCGTATCGCTGCCCTCCGGCGCCGGTGACGGCGTCGGCTCGGAAGAGGCCGGCGCTACCGCTTCGCCCTCCGTGTTCAGCGCCTCTGCCGAGAACAGCAGCGCGAGCGTCTCCACATCCGCTTCGCCGGTCTCCTCCAGGCCGTTGCCCGCCTGGAACGCCGAAACGGCCGCTGCCGTCGTCTCGCCGTATGTACCGCCGTACTCCTCGGTCAGGTAGCCGAGCTCTGCGAGGCGCTCCTGCATGGCGAGCACCGCGTCGCCTTCATCGCCCTGCGCCAGCGCCGTGTACTCCGGCGCCGGGGTCGCCGAGGGCTCCGCCGTGCCGAGCTCCATCGTCACCGAAGGCTCGCTCGACTCCGTCAGCTCCGGATACGCGAGGCCCATCATATCGATGGCGGCGTTGTACACCGTGTTGCCCTGCCATTCCATATAATGCGGATCGATCGCATAAACGCGCCCGTTCTGCACCGCCGAAAGCTCGGCGTACTGCGCATCCGCAAGGATCTGCGTGCGCACTTCCTCCGTGCAGAAGATCATCGTCGGGTCGCTGAGTTTCAGGTCTTCATACGTAAAAGTGCCGTCCGTGCGGCCCTTGAACACATTGGTCAGGCCGATGTAGGACATCATCACGCTGCCGAGCTCGTTGCCCGTGACCGCCTTTCCGCTCAGGTCGGAAATGTAGCAGGCCGTCACGACTGTCGAGCTTTCCGGGACAAGGCGGGCGAGGTCGTCCAGCGAAGAGAAGATCTTCTGCGCCGCCTGAATGCCCGCGGTCGAACCGGTGGAAGCGCCGTTCAGCGCGGAGCCCACCTCGGAATACAGCCGCTCAAAATCCTCGCGGTTCGTCGCGCGGTTCACAACCAGCACCGTGATGCCGGCCTCCTCCAGCGCCGTGCGCGTCGCGTCGTCCATCGACTCGGCGAGCACGAGGTCGACGCCGCTGCTGATGATGGACGCCGAATCCGTCGCCGAAACCTTCGTCAGCACTTCGAGCTCCGACTGGGTGCAGTCCTCGCTCGCGAGCGCCAGGCTCGTTTCATAGCCCATCGCAAGCACCACATCCGCAAGGCTGCCCGAGAGCACCGCCACCTTCTGCGGCTTCGCGTCGATCGTCACTTCGTTGATTGTAACCGGGTAATCGGGCGTCATCGCGCCGGACTCCACGTTCGCCGGCTGCGAGCACGCCGCCGTGGAAAGCACCAAAAGCGCACACAGCGCGACGGCCGCCGCACGGCGGATCCATTTCGAGATTTTCATAAGCCATCTGCCGCCGAAACGGCAATCCTCACTTTCCGAGACAATGTCGCGCAGCACACGCCGCCGAGCTGCACCGCTGCCGCACAGAGATAATATACAATATATTCTAACCGTTTATCCCCGCAGTTGTCAACCTTTTTGACAGAAAACGCTTGACTTTTCCCCCGAAACCCGGTAAAATAATATGCGCCGCAGGGAAATTCCCCATACGGCGCACACAGTTTGAATATGGAAGCGTATCGAAGTGGTCATAACGGGCCTGACTCGAAATCAGGTAGCCTTCACGGGCTCGTGGGTTCGAATCCCACCGCTTCCGCCAGACCTGCGGTCAGTAATTCGCGACCGCAGGTTTTTCTTTTTTAAAGTTTCGTGCCCGCGCTTGTAGAAGACATCTTTTTGTAACACACCCCAGTCAGGCCTCGACGCGCAAGCCGCGTTCGGGGCTTTTGCTTTACTGCGGTTTTGCGCCCATCTGCTGCCGAAATCGCCCGCTTCGGGAAGGGGCATACCGCTCACCATCGCCTGCGCCGAGGAGGGTTTCGAACTGTAATCCAGATGGGCGTAGATATTCGCCGTGGTGGAAAAATCCGAATGCCCCAGCCAGTCCTGAGTCTGCTTGAGCGGCACGCCGTTTTGCCAGCAGGAGGGATGCGCAGCTGTGCCCTTACG
>DSTMC04003__coassemble_1667_pt1 | contig 14502 bp, 13 predicted proteins | sample DSTMC04003__metabat2_high_PE_020 | metagenome-assembled genome bin DSTMC04003 | reverse complement strand
CGCGTATAATCAGGTTTGCGCATCGCCATAGGAAAGGAACATTCTCCCATGCAAATTCGAAATGCTGTACTAAACGACCTGCCCGACATCCTCCGGATACTGGACGCGGCAAAGCTCGCCCTGCGCGCCTGCGGCGTCGACCAATGGCAGGACGGCTACCCGAATGCGGATTCCGTCCGCGCCGACATTGAAAACGGCACGGGCCGCGTCCTTGTGGAAAACGGCGCGGTGATCGCTACGGCTGCCGTGTATGTCGGCCACGAGGCGACATACGACCGGATCTGCGGCGGAAGCTGGCGGACGGACGCGCCTGTCTACGGCATCATCCACCGCATCGCCGTGGCGCCGCAGGCGAAAAACAAAGGCGCCGCCTCCAGATTCATGGACTACTGCGCGGAGCTCGCCCGCGCGGCCGGCGTCCCCTCCCTGCGCTGCGACACGCACGCAGACAACGCCATCATGCAGCACACGCTGGAAAAAAACGGCTATGTGCGCTGCGGCACCATTTATCTCGCGGACGGCACGCCGCGCATCGGCTACGAGCGCGTGCTGTGAGCTTCCCGCTGTTCGCATGATTTTTTGCATAATAAAAGGAGCAGACCTGAACCGAAGCGCGGGCCTGCTCCTTTTTTATGGAATTGTCAAATCTGCGGGTTCGTTTCGATGCGGATCACGAAGTCGAACAGGCAGTCGTCGGAGCACCACATCTTGAAGTTCGTGCCCCAGCGGTTATTGAACAGGTTGAAGTAGAAGCCGTCCTCCATGCTCTCGATTTTGTCGTCGAGGTTGTAGAGGTTCCGGCTGCCGACGCTGACAAGCGGCGCATGCAGCGACTCGACCGTCACCGTGCCGTCCGCACCGGAATAGCACAGCTTTTCGACCGCATGCTGCTTGCGGTTGCCGCCCGCGACCACGTCGAGCGGGGAAATCAGCTGGCCGAGCTTCTGCATTTTCCAGCGGTTCGGGTTTTCCACGTCGAGCCCGAAGTGCAGCCAGAGCGCCTCGGGGATCTTGTTGGCGTCCTTTTCGAACCACTGCAGGCGGCAGCGCACCGCATCCTGCTCAAACGTATAGATGAGCTGCGCGCGGCGCGGGCTGCCGTATTCCTCCGCAGCCTCGCCGTCCCCGCGAACCGTCGCGATCACCGTGTCGCCCGTCTGCGTCAAACGCTCCAGCGCAAACGCGTAGCAGGTGTGGCGCAGATTCTCGGCCGTTTCGAGGCCGGGCTTGGAGAAGTCCGCCTCCGCCCAGCCGCCCGTGTGGGCAAAGTCGTGGTTGTACCGGTAAAACGCCAGTGTCGTATCCTTCGCGTCGAACACCTCATACTGCAAGCGGCCCAGCTCGCCGTCGCGCACCCAGGCGTGCCCGTTCTGCGCGAGGTAGGCGATCTCGCCGCCTCCACCGAAGCGCACCTGCCACCCGGCGATGGTATGCGTCACGCCGGGCGCAATCGCCTCGCCGCGCGCATCGAACTGCGGCACAAGCGCATCCATCGCGGCCTGCGCTTCGTTTCGCAGCGCTTCGGGCAGCTCGGCAAGCGCCGCCGACAGATAACCGCGCTGCTCCGCATGCGACGCTTCAAACTTCGAGTACGAGCCGGAGAACTTGCCGCCGCAGTAATTCCTGAGATCGTATTCCAGCGTGCCGACCAGAGAGGCGTTGCGGTTCGTGAGCAGGTCGAGCGTCGTCGTATCCGTACGGCGCGCCGCTTCGAAATCCGCCTTCGTCCAGTTCTTGAAATCCGCGAGGTACTTTTTGAAGTCCATGCCCCAGGTGTGCTCGGCGATCAGCATCAGGTTGCACATGAAGTCCGCGTAGCCCGGCGTGTCGTCCGTGAGCCGGCCCGACGCGAGCCATTCGTGCGCCAGCGCGCACAGCGTCTTATACCGGCAGACCTTATACGGATCCGACCCGACGCCGTGGATCCACGTGTCGGCGATTTCTTCCTCGACGACCGGCAGGCGGTCGCGGATTTTTTCCAGAGAAGCGGCGAACGCATCCAGCGTCGAGGCCTCGACGACGGCGCCCGGATACTTCGCCTGAATGCGGGCGAGCTCCGCCTCCACCTGCGCCGCATCCTGCGGGCCGCGGTTGTCGTTCGTGTGGGCAAACTCCAGCGCCTCATCGAAGCCGGGGATCGAGATTGCCTGACCGTACTGCGCGGAATAGTGGACGATCACCTCGTGCCCGTCGCGCCGCCAGCGGAAAACCTCCGGAACACGCGGGACGCGCGAAGATGGGTTGACGCCGATGTGCAGATAGCGGATGCCGGCTTCGGACAGCGGGCGCACCAGCGCGATCGTGTGGCCCGGCACGTCCGTCATCTTTGCGGCAATCGTGTGCACGCCGTACGCGCGGTCGAGCTTCCGGCTGACCGAAAGGTTGTACGCCAGCACCTCCGGGGACTGCAGCTCCGTGTGCGAGGTGACGGCAAGCCCGTGCCAGCGGAAATAGCCGAGACGGATCGCCTCGTCCATTTTCTCGAGCTGCTCCGGCGTCGCATGGCGCTTGTAGTAATCGACCAAAAAGGAGCCGACCGTCCAGATGAACTTCTTGTGCTCCGGCGTGTTGATTTTCAGCGCGAGATCGATTGCGTGCGGGATATGCTCCTGCACGTAGCTGTCCAGCACCGTCTGCCCCATATTGGTGTAGCCGATGTCCAGATGCGTTTTGTAAATGACATGAACCCTTTTGATTCCAGACACAACAAATCCTCCATACCCAAAAACTTCTGATTCTTTCTATTCAAAAAGGGCGGCAGCTTTGTGTTCTGCCGCCCTCTTCGAGCTTATTTCATTTCGTCTTATTTGCCGAGCTTTTCGCGGACAACTTCAGCGATATGCTCTGCGGAAAGACCGAACTCCTTGAGCAGGTCGACGGCCGGGCCGGAGTGGCCGAACACGTCGTTGACGCCGATGCGCGTGACCGGCGTCGGGCACTTCTCGGAAAGCACCGCCGCAACGGCCTCGCCGAGTCCGCCGATGATGTTGTGCTCTTCAACCGTGACGACGCGCCCGGTCTTCTTCGCGGAATTGAGGATGATTTCCTCGTCGAGCGGCTTGATCGTGTGGATGTTGATGACCTCTGCGCTGATGCCCTCGGCCTCGAGCGTCTTGGCCGCCTTCACCGCCTCGGCAACCATCAGGCCGGTGGCGACGATCGTGATGTCCGTGCCCTCGCGGAGCTGGATGCCCTTGCCGAGCTCGAAATGATAGTCGTCGTTGTTGTTGATGCTCTCCACAGCCAGACGGCCCAGACGGATGTAGCACGGACCCTTGTGCTCGATCGCCGCGCGCACGGCCGCCTTCATCTCGTAGTGGTCGCTCGGGTTGAGGATGACCATGCCCGGGATCGTGCGCATCAGCGCGATGTCCTCACAGCACTGGTGCGTCGCGCCGTCCTCGCCGACGGAGATGCCCGCATGGGAGCCGACGACCTTGACGTTCAGCTTCGGATAGCCGACCGAGTTGCGCACCTGCTCGAACGCTCTGCCCGCGGAGAACATCGCAAAGGACGCCGCGAACGGGATCTTTCCGCAGGTCGCAAGGCCCGCCGCGACACCGATCATATTGCATTCGGCGATGCCGCAGTCGAAGAAGCGTTCCGGATACTTTTTCTTGAAGATGCCGGTCTTTGTGGCTGCGGCAAGGTCCGCGTCCAGCACAACGACATCGGGATATTCGGCGGCCAGCTCCGTGACCGCTTCGCCAAAGCTCTCTCTTGTAGCCTTCTTAACCATTTCAGCCATATCAGCAGCCCTCCAGTTCCTGCAGTGCAGCGGTCAGTTCCTGCATTGCGACATCGTACTGTTCCTTATTCGGCGCGGTGCCGTGCCAGGAAACCTGATTTTCCATATAGGAAACGCCCTTGCCCTTCGTCGTCTTGGTGATAATGACGCTCGGCTTGCCCTTCACCGTCTTGGCATGTGCAAAGGCGGCTTCCAGCTCGTCGAAGCAGTGGCCGTTGATGGTCTGCACGTCAAAGCCGAAGGCCTCAAACTTCTTGTCGATCGGCTCGGGGCCCGCAACCTCGCTGACGGGGCCGTCGATCTGCAGGCCGTTCGAGTCGACGATCAGGCAGAGGTTGTCGAGCTTCTTGTGGGCGGCGAACATCGCGGCTTCCCAAACCTGACCCTCTTCGATTTCACCGTCGCCGAGCAGCGTGTAAACGCGGTAATCCTTGTTGTCCAGCTTGCCGGCAAGCGCCATGCCCACGGCAGCGGAAACGCCCTGGCCGAGGGAACCGGAGCTCATATCCACGCCGGGCGTTCCCTTCATGTCGGGATGGCCCTGCAGCATCGCGCCGATATGGCGGAGCGACTTGAGCTCTTCCGTGGAGAAGTAGCCGCGCTCAGCCAGCGTGGCATACAGGCCGGGCGCACAGTGGCCCTTGCTCAGAACAAAGCGGTCGCGGTCCGGGCACTTCGGGTTTTCCGGATCGATGCGCATCTCCTTAAAATAGAGATACGTAAAGATGTCTGCAGCAGACAGCGATCCGCCCGGGTGGCCGGATTTGGCGTTATAAACACCTTCAATGATTCCAAGTCTGACTTTCGCAGCCGTGATCTTGAGCTGCTTTTTATCACACGAATTCATGGAAGCCCTCCTGTTTTTTCTGTGCCGGCGCCGCGGTGTTTTCCCGCCGCACGGCACTAAGATATCTGTATTATAGCGTATTTTCCCGGATATTGCAATGCGCTGCGGCAATTTTTGCGAAGCGGCAAATTTTTTCGCCGCGAGTAGGGCGGCCGCATATTTCCCATACACCGTGAGACACTAGGAGAAAGAAAACCCTCTCAGAAAGGAATGGCCAAAATGAGCAAGAAAATCGGCAATCTGCCCGCAAACATCAACATCATGAACCCGGTTCCGAATAAAGACGCCAAAAGCATTTCCAAGCTGATCCGCAACAACGGCAAAATCACCGGCTACCAGCTTTCGGACGGCACGATCCTCTCCAAGTCCGAGGGCGTCGCGCTCGCCAAGCAGGGCGGCATCCGCGGCGTGGCGATCGCAAGCCGCAACGGCAGCGAATACCTGCGCAGCCTGCCGGACGGCTCGGAGTCGAACAACCTCGGCGACCTGCCGAGCACGAGCGTGCGCAACTTCGAATAACCCGCCCGAAAACACAGAGAAAGCCTGCCGCTGGAACCAGCCGCAGGCTTTTGCTTTTTCACTCTATTATAGCGTCATAGCGCCCAAATGCAGGCGGGCGCCGCGCACAGCGCCCGACGCGCTCAGTATGTACGGCGGACAAACGCCTTCTTCGGCATCTTGCAGACCGGACAGGTCCAGTTGTCCCGCAGCTCTTCAAAGCTGAAGTTCGGGTCGCTGTACACATAGCCGCAGACGGAACAGACGAAACTCTCCCCGCTGCTTTTGTCAAACGTTTTTTCCGGCGGGATATACGTCGGCGAGCCGACCGGCGAAAGGCCGTGCATCTGCTCGCGGTAATACTCATACGTCATCGGCGTGCCGATCGCCGTATCGCTGCCCGCAATGATCTCTGCGCCAAAGACGATTTCCTGCCCCATGTCCATCGACTGGATCACACGGCAGAGAAACCAGCAGCAGGTGTTTTCCTTCACGACCGGAACCCCTTCGATGAGGACCTTGTGCCGGATGTTTTTGAGCTTGTCCGCGTTTTTGCCGCTGACCAAACCCAGCGCGCCGATCACGCTGGCCGGCGTATCGGTGGAGAGCACGGAGATCGTAAAGATCCCGTTTTCACGGATCGCCGCGCAGCTGTGGGTGTCTTTTGTGAGTGTGACGAGCACCTTTTCCGGCGAGCCGCTCGAAACCTGCACGACCGAGGTGGCCACACAGGCATTCGGCCGGCCGTCCTGCTTCGTGCCGATCACGTACATGCCGTACGACAAATTGCTCAATACTGCCGGGTTCATCGAATATCATCCTTTCCTCTCTGAATCCGGGAAATGCCTCCCGGTGCAATGCCAGTGGATCGCCACTGTCTCATAATTATGACTGTCTTCGCTTTTTTATGTTTTCCCAGTACGCCTTGAAGGACTGCTCATTCTTGTTTTCTCCAAAGCTGTAGTATCTGGCGCCGAGGAGCGTATCCGGCAGATACTGCTGGTCGACCCAGTGGTTGGGAAAGTCGTGCGGATACTGGTAGAACTGGCCCTTGTTCTGCACCTCCGCGCTGTCGTAATGCTTATTCTGCAAAGTGCGCGGGATGCTGCCGGTCTTTCCCTTCTGTATATCGGCCATTGCGGCGTTGATCGCCGCTTCGCCGCTGTTGGACTTCGGCGCAAGCGCGACGAGGATCACCGCATCGGCCAGAGGGATGCGCGCTTCCGGCAGGCCGACCATCATGGCGGCGTCCACCGCGGCCTTGACGATCGGGATGATCTGCGGCCACGCGAGGCCGACGTCCTCGCACGCACAGACCATCAGCCTGCGGCAGGCGGACGGCAGGTCGCCCGCCTCCAGCAGCCGCGCCAGATAGTGCACCGCCGCGTCGGGGTCGGACCCGCGCATCGATTTCTGAAACGCCGAAAGGATGTCGTAGTGCTCGTCGCCGCTGCGGTCGTAGCGGAGCGCGCTGCGCTGCGTCAGCTCCCGCGCGAGCGCCATCGTGACGACCGCTTCCTCTCCGCCCTGCGCCGCAACCGCGCAGAGCTCCGCGGCGTTCATCGCCTTGCGCACGTCGCCGCCGCACGCCATTGCGATGTACGCGGCCACGCCGTCCTCCAGCCGGAGCGAAAGCCCGCTCTCCTCTGCGAGGAGCCGGAAAGCGCGCTCGACCGCGCGGGCCACCTCCTCGCGCTCGACCGGCTTGAACTCGAAGACCGTCGAGCGGCTCAGGATCGCGTTGTACACGTAGAAGTACGGATTCTCCGTCGTGGAGGCGATCAGCGTGATGCTGCCGTTTTCGATGAACTCGAGCAGCGTCTGCTGCTGTTTCTTATTGAAATACTGGATCTCGTCGAGGTAAAGCAGCACGCCGTTCACCGCCTGCAGCGTGTTGACCTGCGCGACGACGTCCCGGATATCGGCCGTGGAGGCCGTCGTGCCGTTCAGCTTGCACAGGTGCATATTCGTGTTGCGGGCAATGATGGACGCTACGGTCGTTTTGCCGACGCCGGAAGGCCCGTAGAAAACCATATTCGGAATCATGCCGGATTCGATGATCCGGCGCAGGGCCTTGCCCTCGCCCAGCAGATGCCGCTGCCCGACGACGTCGTCGAGCGTCTGCGGCCGGATGCGGTCGGCAAGCGGTGCTCTCATGCGTTTTTACCTCCGGGAATTTCAGTAAAGCGGGTACGCCTGCAGAAGCGACGTGACCTTTTCACGGATCGCATCGGCGCTGTTCTCGTAATCGGTCGCGCAGCGCCAGATGCACTCGGCGATCACATCCATATCCGCTTCCTTGAGGCCGCGGGTCGTGACTGCCGGTGTGCCGAGCCGCACGCCGCTCGTGACGAACGGGCTTCTCTGCTCGTTCGGGATCGTATTCTTGTTCGCGGTGATGTAGACCTCATCGAGACGGTGCTCAAGCTCCTTGCCGGTCAGCTCGCCCTCCGAGAGATCGAGAAGCATCAGGTGGTTGTCGGTGCCGCCGGAGACAAGCTTCATGCCGCGGTCCATGAGGCCCTTCGCGAGCGCCTGCGCGTTCTTCACGGTCTGCTCGGCATAAGCCTTGAACTCGGGCTTCAGCGCCTCGCCGAGGCAGACGGCCTTCGCCGCGATGATGTGCATCAGCGGGCCGCCCTGCGTGCCCGGGAATATCGCCTTGTCGATTTTCTTTGCAAATTCCTCCCGGCACAGGATCATGCCGCCGCGCGGGCCGCGGAGTGTCTTGTGCGTCGTGGTCGTCACAACGTCCGCATACGGGACGGGATTCATATGGCAGCCGCCGGCGACAAGCCCTGCGATGTGCGCCATGTCGACCATCAGGTATGCGCCGCAGGCGTCGGCGATTTCCCGCAGTTTTTTGAAATCGATCGCGCGCGGGTAAGCGCTCGCGCCGGCGACGATCAGCTTCGGCTTGACCGTGCAGGCCTGCTCCATCAGCTTTTCGTAATCGATCCGGTGCGTGACCGGGTCGACGCCGTAGGCCACGAAGTTGTAGTAGGCGCCGGACATGTTGACCGGCGAGCCGTGCGTCAGATGGCCGCCCTCGGCGAGGTTCATGCCGAGCACCGTATCGCCCGGCTGCAGGAGCGCAAAATATACGGCGAGGTTCGCCTGCGCGCCGGAATGCGGCTGCACGTTCGCATGCTCGGCGCCGAACAGCTTACATGCGCGGTCGCGCGCAATGTTTTCCACGATGTCGACGTCCTGGCAGCCGCCGTAATAGCGGTGCCCCGGATAGCCCTCCGCGTACTTGTTCGTCAGCACCGTACCCATCGCCGCCATAACGGCCGGCGAGACGATGTTTTCGGAGGCAATCAGCTCCAGATTGCGGCGCTGGCGCTTGAGCTCAAGCTCCATGGCGGCGCCGAGCTCCGGGTCCGACTGGGCGACAAAGCCGATCGTGTTCAGAAGATCACCGTACATAATAAATCCTTCCCTTCCTTGAATAGATAGCTTTATTATACGCGCAATTTGCTAAAATGGCAATAGGTGATTGGCCAAGATATAGTGGATCGCATACAAAACAAGCAGATGCGCGGGATAGATGATGTAGAAGAAATACTTGAGCGAGACCGCGCCGCGCTTTCCGTTGTACAGCAGAATCGGGATACTCGCCGCGATGGCGTACAGCTGCGTGAAGTTGCCGTCGTACAGGTAACGCCCGTACGTAAGCGCCGAAAACGCGATCGCATCGATGCCGCGGTATTTCTGAAACAGGAAGAAGCACAGCACGGAGAGCACGCCGTAAACCCCATAGCTGAAATGCAGGAAATACGGGACCACGGCGAGAAGCAGCGCGCCGATAAACAGGAACACGTTCCGCTTTTTGGCCGCAAGGTCTAAAAGGCGCATGACAAGCAGCGCCGTGAGCAGCGTGAACAGGATATTCTGCCGGCTGAATTCAAGCACCCGCCCCTGAAACAGGAGGTCGTACGGCACCTCGGAAAGCATGGCAAAAAGCGCAAGGCGCAGCGCATAATGCAGGAAGTTCCTCGTTTTGCGGTAGCCCTCCGCAAGCAGGAACGCGTAAATCGGCATTGAAAGCCGCCCGATATAGCGCAGCCATATCAAATCCGGAAAAAACACCGCGCCGACATGGTCGATGACCATCGTCACAAGTGCAATCATTTTCAGCGTAAAAGCAGACATCTTCTTTCCCCCAGCCTTTTAATAAATCTAAATGTATCACCGATTTGAGGTATTGTCAATCGAACACAAAAGGTGTAAAATAAATTTTATAAATATGTGGGAAACTGAATACCGGAGGATGGTTATGACAAAGAAACAGCGTGCGCTTCTCGCCGTGGAGGCGCTGAAAAAAGAATACCCGGACGCGATCTGCCCGCTGACCTACACCGATCCCCTGCAGCTTCTGATCGCGACGCGCCTTTCCGCGCAGTGCACGGACGCGCGCGTCAACCTTGTGACGCCTGCGCTTTTTGAGCGCTTCCCGACGCTCGACGCATTCTGCGCGGGCAGCGAGGAGGAAATCGCCGAGCTGATCCGCTCCTGCGGCCTGTACAAGACGAAGGCCAAAGATATTTTCAACATGTGCCACGTCCTGCGCGATACGTACGGCGGCGTGATCCCGGACACCGTCGAGGAACTGACGAAGCTGCCCGGCGTCGGCCGCAAGACCGCAAACCTCGTCGTCGGCGACATCTACAAAAAGCCCGCCGTCGTGACGGACACGCACTGCATCCGCATTGCAAACCGGCTCGGCCTGACCGAGAGCACCGTGCCGCTCAAGGTGGAAAAGGATCTGCGCGCCGTGCTGCCGCCCGAGGAGAGCAACGACTTCTGCCACCGCACCGTCCTGCACGGCCGCGCGGTGTGTTCCGCAAGGAGCCCGAAGTGCGCATCGTGCTGCATGCGCGCGTTCTGCAAGAATCCGGTACAGAAAGACTGATCGCACACCGTCAAACAGACGCCGTTTTTACGAGATAAGAAAGGATGAGAACCATGTTCAAGTTCTGCAAGCACCAGCTTTGGGAATGCTCCCGCACGCTCTCCGACGTGGCGATGGGCCGCAGACCGGCGGACACCGTGATTCGCGGCGCGCGCCTTGTCAACGTCTGCACGCACGAAATCCTCGACCACACCGACGTCGCCATCGCCTGCGGGCGCATCGCGCTCGTCGGCGACGCCGCGCACTGCATCGGCCCGGAAACCGAGGTCATTGAAGCCGGCGGCCAGCTGCTTGCGCCGGGCTTTCTCGACGGGCACATCCACATCGAATCTTCGATGCTGACGCCGGTCGAATACGCCCGCGCGGTGCTGCCTCACGGCACGACGGGCATCTATTACGACCCGCACGAAATCTGCAACGTGCTCGGGCTCAAGGGCGTCGACCTGATGGCCGCCGACGCGGCCAAGACGCCGCTCAAGGCGATGCTGACCACGCCCTCCTGCGTGCCGGCCGTGCCCGGCTTCGAGGACTCCGGCGCCGAGATCACCCCGGCGGACATCGCCTCCGAAATGCGGCACGACTACACGGTCGGCCTCGGCGAGATGATGAACTTCCCCGGCATCACCGGCGCGGCGGAAGCGGCGCACGGCATCGTCGGCGAAACGCTGAAAGCGGGAAAAATCGTGACCGGGCATTATTCTGTCCCGGAGACCGGCGCCGGACTGAACGCCTATATCGCGAGCGGCGTGCGCTGCTGCCATGAGTCGACCCGCGCGGCGGATGCGCTCGCAAAAATGCGCCTCGGCATGTACGCGATGCTGCGCGAAGGCTCCGCATGGCACGACCTGCAGGAGGTTTCGAAGGCCATCACGGAAAACGACGTGGACTCCCGCTACGCCGTGATGGTTTCCGACGACACGCACCCGCACACGCTGCTTTCCGAGGGCCACCTCGACCACATCGTGCGCCGCGCCGTCTCCTTCGGCGTCGATTTTGTCACGGCGATCCAGATGGTCACGCTCAACTGCGCGCAGTGCTTCAAGATGGACGACGAGCTCGGCTCCGTCACGCCGGGTAAGTGCGCCGACCTCGTGCTGATCGACAACGAGACCGACATCAACGTCACGCGCGTGCTGATCGACGGCGAAACCGTCGCCGAAAACGGCCGGCTGACGATCGAGCTGCCCAAATCGGAGCTGCCGGACTGGGCGATGGACACGATGCACGTCGGCGAGACGATCACGCCGGACACGTTCAAAATTCACACGGACAAGAAAGATACGGACACCGTGCGCGCGATCGAGATCATCCCCGTGCGCGTCGGCGACTACGAGCGGCACGTGCAGCTCAAGGTGGAAAACGGCGAGCTGAAGAGCGACACGGCGCAGGACGTGCTGAAGGCCTTCGTCTTCGAGCGCCATAACGCGACCGGCAGGCACGGCGTCGGCTTCGTCAAGGGCTTCCACGTCCAGTGCGGCGCGATGGCTTCCACGGTCGCGCACGACGCGCACAACCTGCTCGTCATCGGCACGAACGACGAGGATATGGCGCTTGCCGCCAACACGCTGATCGCCTGCGGCGGCGGTGAGGTCATCGTGCAGAACGGCGAAGTGCTCGGCTGCGTGCCGCTGCCCCTCGCCGGCCTGATGAACCCGAAGCCGGCCGAGGCGATGAACACGCTCGTCGAAAACCTCGGCAAGGCCTGGAAGCAGATCGGCTGCGACATCCAGTCGCCGTTCATGACAATGGCGCTGATCCCGCTCGCCTGCCTGCCCGAGCTGCGCCTGACGAACCGCGGGCTTGTGGACTGCACGACCTTCTCCTTCACCGATCTGGAGGTCGAGCCGGAACAGTAAGGCCACATAAACAAAGAACCCTGGGAGTGAAAACAGCAATGAAGCACGATTTTGAAACCGTCGTTTCCCGCAGAAACTGCGGTTCGATCAAATGGGAGCAGATGCTCAAAAACAACCCGAACGCCGCGGCGGACGTCGCCCCGCTTTCGGTCGCGGACATGGAACTGAAAAATCCGCCGGAAATCATCGAGGGCCTGAAAGATTACCTCGACACGCACATTCTCGGCTACACCGCGCCGACAAAAGCGTATTACGACGCCGTGTGCGGCTGGATGAAACACCGCCACGGCTGGGACGTCAAGCCGGAGGAGATCATTCTGACAAACGGCGTCGTCCCCGCCCTGTTCACCGCAGTGCTCGCCTATACGGAGCCGGGCGACGGCGTCATCACGATGCCGCCGGTTTACGGACCGTTCGGCTTTTCGATCAAGCAGAACGGCCGCGTCAACGTCGAGTGCCCGCTTCTGAACGACAACGAATACTACACGATCGATTTCGACCGTTTCGAAGCGCTCTGCGCCGAGCCGAAAAACAAGATGTTCATCCTGTGCAGCCCGCACAATCCCGCCGGGCGCGTGTGGAGCCGGGCGGAGCTTTCGAAGATCGGCGAGATCTGCGCGCATCACAGCGTTCTGGTCGTGAGCGACGAGATCCATTTCGACCTCATCATGCCCGGAAACCAGCACACGGTTTTCCCGCTGGCCTGTGAAAACGGCTGCCCGGACTACATCGTCTGCACCGCACCGAGCAAGACCTTCAACCTTGCGACGCTCCAGACCTCGAACATCATCATCCCGGATGAAGCCCTGCGCAAAAAGTTCCAGGCCGTGCTGGACATGGTCGACGCCAACGCCGCGACGGCGCTCGGCATGGAAGCCTGCCGCCTCGGCTATACGCGCTGCGAAGGCTGGCTCGACGAAGCAATCGACCTGATCTGGCACAACTTCGAGTTCTGCAGCCGCTTCATCGCGGAAAACTGCCCCGGCGTCACCTGCAGCCGGCTGGAAGGCACCTACCTGATGTGGATCAACTGTGAAGCGCTCGGCTTGGACGACGACGCACTGCACCAGCTCCTTTTCAAGCACGACCTTTACTGCAATGACGGGCGGTTCTTCTCCGCAGGCGGCGAACGCCACATCCGCATCAACCTCGCGGGCCCCGCAAAAATGCTGGAGGCCGCCATGCAGCGGTTCAAGGCGGCCTGCGCGGAGGTTCTGCCGCAATGAACACGACCATCAAGGTGCTGATCTGCATCGCGCTCCCCTTGCTTGGGACGCTGCTCGGCGCGGCGACGGTTTTCTTCCTCAAGGGCGCCATGAGCGACCGCCTGCAGAAAGCCCTGCTCGGCTTTGCGGCGGGCGTAATGATCGCGGCGTCGGTTTGGTCGCTTTTGATTCCCGCGATTGAAATGGAGGAATCGTCCGGCGGCATCGCATGGCTGCCGGCTGTGGTCGGCTTCCTGCTCGGCATCGGTTTTCTGCTGCTGCTCGACACCGTCATCCCCCATCTGCACCTCAATTCCGACTGCCCGGAGGGCAAGCCGTGCGGTCTCGGAAAGTCCTTCATGCTGGTGCTCGCAGTCACGCTGCACAACATTCCGGAGGGCATGGCGGTCGGCGTCGTGCTCGCCGGCATGATCGAAGGCAGCACGGCCGTCACCGCAGCCAGCGCGCTGGCGCTCGCCCTCGGCATCGCCATTCAGAATTTCCCCGAGGGCGCCGTTGTATCCGCGCCGCTCGTGTCGAGCGGGCTTTCCCGGCGCAGGGCGTTTCTGTACGGCGCCGCGTCCGGCGTCGTCGAGCCGATCGGCGCGATCGCGACTATCCTGCTGACCGCACTCGTCACGCCGATCCTGCCCTATATCCTCTCGTTTGCCGCAGGCGCCATGATCTACGTCGTCGTGGAGGAGCTGATTCCGGAATCGCAGTCCGGCACGCACAGCAACATCGGAACCGTCGGTGCAGCGCTGGGCTTCGCACTGATGATGCTGCTCGATGTCGCGCTGGGATAGCGGTACAAAAAGGCGGCGCTAAGGCCGTCGAGCACCACAATAAGTAACAATGTTAAGATGATTGCCGAACAGGTCGGACAGCGCGTACCAACGGGTACTGAAACTGCCGACCTGTTCCGGCAATTGGCGAAAAGGCTGATGAAATAAAGAAAATAAGGGGATAAAAATGAAAATGAACAGCACCCCATTTGTTAGACAGTATGGTATACTGAATAACAAGTGGGGTGCTGTTCACGGCCGCAGCCGGACATGCGCTCTCCTTACAGCAAGCGATTTATTTCAGTAAAACACGTCTCGCTTAAAATGCGTCGGGCAGCCGGATTTCCCTGCGGATTTCTGCACCCTCCGTCTCGCGGAAGCAGACGCGCTCCCCCTTTACGGCCAGCGCCGCCGCAATGCCTGCCGCCTCGCCCATCGAGCGGCAGATCGGCTGAATGCGCGCCGCAGACTGCGCGCGGAAGTCCATGCCCGCGCAGCGGCCCGCAACAAGCAGGTTATCCACACCCTTGGCGACCATCGTGCGGAAGGGCACCTCCCAGTAGCGCTTGTTTTTGGGAACCGACTCGTCATACCGCAGGCCGAGCGAGACGTCGTCCTCGCCGTGCACGTCCACGGGGTAGTGGCTCG
>DSTMC04003__coassemble_1584_pt1 | contig 15227 bp, 14 predicted proteins | sample DSTMC04003__metabat2_high_PE_020 | metagenome-assembled genome bin DSTMC04003 | reverse complement strand
AAAGTCGGCACCAAAAAGCTGTTTGCAAATTTTGCCCGTCTGACCAAGGTGTAACCCCCAACAAATTCCCGCAAAGAACCAAAAGGCGCCGGGCAGATCCGCAAGCGGCCGCTTTCCTCCCAAACGGCTCTGTGCGCACAGCTTGCCCGGTAAACCGGAGAAACAGGTATAGATTATGGATGACGAAAAAACAGAAACGAAGAAGAACTACACGATACGCTATCTGACAACGGACGATCTCGAGCAGTACGACGCGCTGCTCCGCTATTCCTTTCAGGTGACCGAAGAGGAGCTGCTGGATACCGGCTGGCACGGCGACGAGATCAAGCAGTCGAAATTCCCGGTTCTGGAGCGCGCCGACGTTCTCGGCTGCTTCGATGGGGACTACCTCGTCTCGCAGGTCGCCGTGTATCCGCTGAAGGCCAACATTTACGGTGCATTTTACTCCATCGGTTTCGTGACCAGCGTCTGCACCTATCCGGAATACACTGGAAACGGCATCATGAAGCGGCTGATGTACCAGAGCCTCGTGCATATGCGCGAGCGGCACCAGTCCTTCGCCATGCTGTTCCCGTATTCGATCCCGCTTTACAGGAAGCTGGGCTGGGAAATCATCTCGGATAAAATCACCTATACCGTAAAGGACCGCCAGATGCCCTCCAAGGCGCAGGCGCCGGGCTTCGTGCGCCGCGTAGAATGGGACAACGAGGACTTCATGCGCCTGCACGAGCGCTTCGCCAGCGTGACGCACGGCTGCCTGTTCCGGAACAGCCTGGCCTGGGAGGAATACTGGCGCTGGGATAAGGACGACACCGTCGTCGCGATCTACTACGACGTAACGAACACGCCGAGCGGCTACATGGTCTACCTCATCAAGGACGACATCATGTACATCAAGGAGATGATCTACCTGAACCGCGAGGCGCAGGACGGCCTGTGGGAATACATCCGCGCGCACGATTCGATGATCGACGAGGTGCACGGAAATTCCTACTACAACGAGCCGATCGCCTTCGATATGGACGACGGCGACATCCGCGAAATGATCCGCCCGTACATCATGGGCCGCATCGTCGACGTGGAGCAGTTCTTTCTCCAGTACCGCTGCGAGCCGCGCGAAAAGGGCGTCTGCTTCGCTTTCGACATCACGGACGATTTCCTTCCCTGGAACAACAAAACCGTGTGCGTCCGCTTCGAAAAGGGGAAATGCAGGCTCACGCATGGAAAGCCGAAGTACCGCATGGAGCTGTCCATATCCACGCTCTCCACGCTGCTGCTCGGGTACAAATCGGCGGCAAAGCTGTACCGCATGGGCCGCATCGACGCCGACGAAAAGGCCGTCGACCGGCTGGACAGCGCGCTGCTGCATGAAGCGCCGTACATCTCCGACTATATTTAAAACCGGAAAAGCCGTGCATCTCGAGTGGATGCACGGCTTCCGGCTTATGTCGGGGTTACATTCCGGCGCGGGTTTACTTGTTGCAGCCGCAGCCGCAGTTGCAGTCGTTGGCTTTCGGCGGGAAAAATTCGTCCGTCGGGAACTCGATCTTGCGGAAGAGCTCGCAGGGATTGTCGCTGGAGGTCACGCATTCCTTCTCCGGCACGCAGAAGTCGAACGCCGGAATCAGCATCTGCACATTGCGCACGATCTGGACGATCGTGAACAGGCCGATCGTCACATACACCGTGTTTTTCTGCGGCGTCGTCTCGAAAGCGCCGCCGTAGCGGCTCGCGATGCAGTCGGGGATCACGCAGCAGGGCTCGCAGCCGCAGACGCAGGAGCCGCGGTCGCAGAGCTTGGCAGAGAGCGCCACAGGCCTCGCCACCTGCACGGTCGCCTTCGGAAGCATCCGGCTGCACTGCACCTCGCAGGTATCGCAGGAATCCTCGCTCGAGAACATCTTGACGTTGCCCTCGCTGCCGAACAGGATGACCTTCTTGTTGAAGACCGCAATGCCGTTGACGCGCTCGCTGCCGATGATCGAGCCGCCGTACAGGTCGAGCGAAACGTCGAAGAAGAACGTCAGGTCAATGGAGTAGTAGCCGCGGTTGAAGGGGATCGGCTGCATATCGATGTACACGGAAATCACATCGACATAACGCACGCGCACATTGGCGGCGCTGTCCACCAGCGGCTGTACCGCCGCGGGGAACAGCACGCGCATATCCTCAAGGCAATCCTTGTCGCTGCACGAATCGTATATGCGCATGGCGTCGATGCAGACCGCTTCCTTGAGCGCCGGCTGCTTGTTCTCGGTGCCGGAAGCGAATTCATTTTCAGCCATTTGATAAACCTCCTTTATGGTTTCTCACTGTCATTTTACGGCGCGCGGCGTTTCTTGTGCCTGTCCCGCCTTTCGTGTTTCTTAAGAACCGGGAAAGCTGCAAATTTTTGGTTGTATATTTGTCCGCTCTTTGTTATAATAGGGGAGAATGTAAAGAATAAGGACAGAGGAAAATGGCATTAATTGTTATTGAGGGGCTTGACGGAAGCGGGAAAGCCACGCAGGCCGGCCGCCTGCTCGCCTGTGCGGAGAAGCGCGGCGGCGCGCGGAAGATCACCTTTCCGGATTACGATTCGCCCTCTTCGGCGCTCGTGAAAATGTATCTGGCCGGTGATTTCGGCAGCGACGCCGAAGCCGTAAACGCCTACGCGGCGAGCGCCTTTTACGCGGTCGACCGTTTCGCGAGCTTCCAGACAAAATGGAAGGCGGACTATCTGGCGGGGAAAACCATCATCGCCGACCGTTACGTAACCTCAAACATGGTCTATCAGCTCAGCAAGCTGCCGGAGGCGGCATGGGACGGTTATATGGCCTGGCTCGAGGATTTCGAGTATGAAAAGCTCGGCCTGCCGCGGCCGGACCGCGTGCTGTATCTGGATGTGCCGCCGGAAATCTCTCAGGCGCTGATGCTCAAGCGCTACGTCGGGGACGCTTCCAAAAAGGACATCCACGAGCGGGATTTTGATTTTCTGCGCCACTGCCGCACCTGCGCGCTGTACGCGGCGGAAAAGCTGAACTGGATCGTCATAAACTGCGCCGCGAACGGCTCGCTGCGCACGGAAGAAGACATACAGAACGAAATACTTTCAAAACTGGAGGATCTGCTATGATCTACGTTTTTCTTGCAAACGGCTTCGAAGAGATTGAAGCGCTCGCGCCGGTCGACATCCTGCGCCGCGCCGAACAGGAGGTCAAGACCGTCGGCGTCGGCGGCAAAACCATCACGGGCTCGCACGGCATCACCGTGACGGCCGACATAGAGGAAAAGGACGTCACGACCGACGATATGGAAATGATGATTCTGCCCGGCGGCATGCCCGGCACGCTGAACCTCGAAAAATCGCCGATCGTCACGGCCTGCGCCAGATACTGCGCCGCTAACGGCGTCTATCTCGCCGCGATCTGCGCCGCGCCGAGCATTCTCGGCCACCTCGGTCTGCTCGAGGGCAGGGAAGCCATCTGTTTCCCGGGCTTTGAGGGCGAGCTGAAGGGCGCAACGCTTTCGGAAAAGCCGGTCTGCGTGGACGGCAGCATCATCACCGCCAAGGGAATGGGTGTTGCGACGCAGTTCGGCCTCACGCTTGCCGGCCTGATCGCAGGACAGGACACGGCCGACAAGATTCACGCTTCGATTCAGAGCGTGGATTGATGACGGAGAAAGCGGCTCTCCGCCGCAGAATGCAGTCCCTGCGCGATGGCTGCTCGGACCGCGAGGCGCGCGACGCCCGGCTTCTGCGCAGCGCGCTTTCCCTGCCGGTCTATCAAAAGGCGGCCGCCGTGCTGTGTTACGTTTCCTTCGGCAGCGAGGCGGACACGAAAGCGCTGCTCCGGCAGAGTCTGCTGGACGGCAAGTCCGTTTTTGTTCCGCGCTGCCGCGCGGCGGACGGGGAAATGGATTTTTACCGCATCGATTCGATGGACGATCTCTCTCCCGGAAAATTCGGCATTCTGGAGCCGCCGGCTTTGCCGGAACGCCGCTTCCAGCGTGCGGAGAACGCCCTCTGCTTTGTGCCGGGGCTTGCTTTCACCCGCAGCGGGAAACGGCTCGGCTACGGGAAAGGTTATTACGATACATTTCTGAACAGAATACCGGTTTGCACTGTCGGCCTCTGCTATGATTTTCAGCTTGCAGAGGATCTGCCGACGGAAGCGCACGACAAGCCGGTTTCCTATATCTGCACAGATCGGGGCCTTTACCGCTGTGCACAGGACAGAAAGGATGGTTTGAAACTATGAGCGATCACGACAACCAGTATACGCCGCGCGAGCGCAATGGCGAAAGCGGCACATCGGGCGGCCGTCACTTTCAGGTGAAGCTGACGGAAGAGCAGCTGAACGCCGTCCCGCAGACGGAAGCGGACGGAAGCATCCCTGAAACCGCACAGCGCGCATCCGCCGGCGCGCGGAATGCGCGGAATGAGCAGGCGCTCCGCAAGGAGGCAAAGGCGCACCGGAAGCGCAACAAGGTGAAGGCCCGGAAAAACAAGCGCATTTTTACGCTGACCTGGCTTGCCATGATCCTGCTCGTTTCCCTGATGGTTTCCTCATATCTGATCGGCGGCTCCAACGACTTTTTCGCTGTCGACCGGATGGAATCCACGGTGACCGTCACGATCCCGGAGGATGTCACAGCCGACGAGCTTGCCGACATTCTGTACCAGAGCCACGCCATTGAAAAGCCGGAGTTTTTTGCCTTGTACTGCAAGATCAAGGAAGACATGGAATATTTTACGGCGGGCAGCTACGATATCGAGACGAATCTGGACTATGAGGCGCTGATCAACGAGCTGCAGGCCGGGCCGGATCTCGGCGAGGAGATCGAGGGCATCACCTTCCCGGAGGGCATCACGATCGAGCGCTTTGCGGAAATCCTCGAAGAAAACGGCCTGCACACGAAGGACGAGTTCCTCGAGGCGTGCAACTCCATCGATTTCAGCGATTACGACTTTATCGCCGACATCTCGAACGCCGACGAGAAGTATTATCTGCTGGAGGGCTATCTCTTCCCGGATACGTACAATTTCTTTGAAAACGAATCCGTGGAGACGACGCTCCGCCGCTTCCTCGACAACTTTGAGTCCCGCATGGAGGATCTGCAGGCCGATATCGCCGCCAGCGACTACACGCTCGACGAGATCATCACGCTGGCCTCCATCATTCAGGCCGAGGCCGCCAATACAGACGACATGTATATGATTTCCGCCATCCTGCACAATCGTCTTGAAAACGGCGAATCGCACGACATCTATTCGCTCGACTGCGACTCCACGCTGTACTATCCCTACAACAGCAGCACCGCACCGGAGGGCTACGTCAGCCGCTATTCCACCTACCTCAACAACGGCGGCGTGAGCGGGCTTCCGGCAGGCGCGATCTGCAACCCGGGTCTCGATGCGATCGACGCGGCGCTCCATCCGAGCGCCGAGGGCAGCGATTACTATTACTTCTGCCACGATGCGGACGGCAACCCGTACTACGCGGCGACGGCGGACGAGCATCAGGCCAATCTGGCGGCAGCCGGACTGCTTTAAATCTGAAAATCCAATCTTTTAAAATCGGGCCGTGCCTTTTCAGAAATTCAGGCTGAAGGGGCACGGCTTCCGTATGATTCGCCGGCGCCGTTTGCGCGCGGGCAAGACGAATAAGGGGACATGAGCTATGAACCAGACCATAAAAAAGCCGGAGCTTCTCGCACCGGCCGGAGATCTCGAGCGCCTTCAGGCGGCGCTGGATTACGGCGCGGACGCCGTCTATCTGGCGGGAAAAGCGTTCGGAATGCGCTCCGCACCGTCCAATTTTACAAATGAAGAGCTGCGGGAGGGCGTACGGCGCGCCCATGCGAAAGGCGTGAAGGTTTACGTGACCTGCAATACGCTGCCGCACAATGCGGAGCTCGCCGCGCTTCCGGATTTTCTCGCTTTCTGCGCCGATGCCGGCGTTGACGCCTTCATTCTGACCGATCTCGGCGTTTTGGAAATGGTAAAGCGCTATGCGCCGAAAGTCGCCGTGCACATCTCGACGCAGGCGGGCATCGTCAATTACGCCGCCGCCAACGCTTTCTACAATATGGGCGCGGAGCGCGTCGTGCTGGCGCGCGAGCTTTCCCTCTCTGAAATCGCCGAGATCCGCGCCAAAACGCCGCCGGAACTCGAAATCGAAACGTTCGTCCACGGCGCCATGTGCGTATCCTTCTCCGGACGCTGCCTGCTCTCCAACTACCTGACCGGGCGGGACGCGAACCGCGGCGACTGCGCGCAGCCCTGCCGCTGGGATTATTATCTCATCGAGCGCACGCGCCCGGACCAGCCCTTCGTGATCCAGCAGGAACAGAAAAGCGCCTTTATTCTGAACTCGAAGGACATGTGCATGATCGAGCACATTCCGGAGCTGCTCCGCTGTGGCATTTCGAGCCTGAAGATCGAGGGCCGCGCCAAGTCTTCCTACTACGTCGCCTGCATTACGAACGCCTACCGGCACGCGCTCGACGCGGCGCTTGCCGGCCGGCCGCTTCCGCAGTGGGCGCTCGACGAGACCGACAAAATCAGCCACCGCGTGTACAGCACAGGCTTTTACAGCGGGGAGGAGCCGGGGCAGACGCCGGAAACCGGCGGGTATATCCGCAACTGGGACATCGCAGCCATCTGCACCGGCGCAGAAAACGGGATGGTCCGCCTTTCCCAGCGCAACCGCTTCTTCCGCGGAGAGGCGGTCAGCGTGCTGGAGCCGGGTGCGGAGCCGTACACGCTGACGCTCGATGAGCTGTACAACGAAGATATGGAGCCGATCGAAGTCGCGCCGCACGCCACGATGACCGTCTACCTCAAGACGGACCGGCACATCAGGCCGGGCGCCTTCCTGCGCGTTTACCGCGGACAGCCGCCGCACGCCGCGCCGTAAAGCGCAGCGGCCATCGGCACGGGTCCAACCTGCATAACACCTCCTGAACCGGGCCATACTCGGTGTGGAGGTGTTTTTATGTCCATGCGCCGCATGATCATCGCGTATGCCTTTGTCATGTTTTTCGTCGTGATCGCGATTTTCGGCACCGCTTCCGCCGCGCTCGGGGGCGGCATGTACACCGAGGTCGTCGGCAGGCAGAGCACGTACACGCTGCCTGTGGCAAAGGCCCGAGGCACGATTTACGACCGGAACGGCGAGCCGCTCACGAACGCACAGGAAAAGTATATCGCGGCTGTCGTGCCGAACGTGGAATCTGTTTCCCGCCTGAACGCCGCGGCCGGCAGCGACCGCCGCGAAGAGCTGCGCGTCGCGCTCGAGAACGGGAAGCCGTTTTTGATAGAGATCAACACACCGGTCAACGCGGACGGCATCCGGACCTTCCGCGTTTTCGAGCGTTATTCGGAAAGCCAGCCGGCTTCCAACCTGATCGGCTATCTGGAAAACGGGGAGACCGGCGCGGACGGCATCGAGAAGAGCTTTGATTCGATGCTTGCCGCCAACGGCGGAGAGATCCGCGTCACGTTTACGATCGACGCGCTCGGCAACGCGATCTCCGGCGCAGAGCTGCTTGTGGAGGACACCTATTCGCGCGCACGCGACGGCGTCGTTCTGACGCTGGACAAAGAAATCCAGATCGCGCTGGAGGAGGCCTGCGCGGCGATCGACAAGGGCGCAGCGGTCGTTCTGGACTGCAAAACCGGGGATATTCTGGCGTCGGCGAGCTTTCCGGCCGTCGATCCCAATCATCTCGACGAATGCCTTGCGGACGAGGACGCGCCTTTTGTCAACCGCGCGCTGAGCGCCTATGCGCCCGGCTCCGTCTTCAAGCTCTTCGTGGCGGCTGCCGCGCTGGAGGAGGGCGTGGATTACCGGGCCGTCTACGACTGCACGGGCAGCATCGAGGTCGACGGCATGAAATTTGCCTGCTATGACGGCAAGGCGCACGGCGAAGTCAACATGCACACCGCACTGCGCAAATCCTGCAACGGTTATTTCGTCCAGCTACTGGAACAGATCGGCCCGGAAACCGTATTGCAGATGGTGCACGCGCTCGGGTTCGAAAGTCCGCTTGAGCTTGCATCGGGCATCTCGTCCGACGCCGGCACGCTGCCAAGCGCACAGACGCTGCAAAACGCCCGCGCACGGGCGAATTTCTCCTTTGGCCAGGGGGAAACCACGGTTTCGCCGCTGCAGCTTGCTGCGGCTGTGAACGCCATCGCGGCCGGCGGCGTCTACACCGCGCCGCGGCTCGTTTACGGCTATGCGGACACGAATCTGGACATCGAGGAGACCGAGCCGCACGAGGGCTACAAGGTCATGGAGGTGACGACCGCAAACCGCCTGCGCGCCTATATGGAGAGCACGGCGCGCTACGGGACGGCGATGCGCGGCGCGCCCCAAAACTGCACGTCCGGCATCAAGACCGGCACGGCGCAGACCGGCGTCTACGATGAAAACGGCAGCGAGATCCTCAACTACTGGTATGCGGGCTATATCTGCGACGCGGAGGAAAACCCGGTATACACGATCGTCATTCTGGAGGAAAGCGCCGGGGAAAGCCACACGGCGGAGGCCTTCCGAAAAATCGGCGAGACGCTTGCCGATTTTATTTGACAAGCATCGGAAAAAGCATTATAATGGTTCATGAATTGGGGATGGTGCGCATGGCACACTTGGGACTGGACGAAATGCAGGCGATCCAGAAGCAGCTTCAGGAAAAATACAAAGACCTCTGGGGCGGGTTATCGCCGCGCAAGGGACGCGACCAGCTGCTCTGGATGATGATCGAAGCCGGCGAGGCCGCAGATATCATCAAAAAGCAGGGCGACACGCCGATTCTGGAGGATTCGGAAACCCGGCAGCACTTCATAGAGGAAATGTGCGACGTGCTGATGTATTTCAACGATGTTCTGCTGTGTTATTCCGTCACCCCCGAGGAGCTGGAAACCGTTTATCGGAACAAGCACAAAAGAAATATGGAACGCTGGTAAGGCCCGTATTTCCATAGATTTCGGCACAGAGCAGATGCGCGCAGACGCCCCGAACAGAGAAGGGACCCAAGGCTGAAAGGTCCCCGGTGTGCAGAGCGCGTGAGCCGGCTCGTTTTGTGTGTCGTGCGGCGAGGAGCCGCGCCGTTTTTCCGCGTTAAGGAAAAAGAGCGGGATGCCGGCCAGCGCCGTGCATCCAATTTGGGTGGTACCACGGAGCCTTCCGTCCCATTGCGGACGGAGGCTTTTTATTTTTTTGCAGAAATAAGGGAGAATTGCATCATGGATTTGGATTACTGCCTGTCGGAACTGAAAGCGCTGCTCGCAATCGATTCGCCGTCCGGCTTTACGGACAGAGCGGCGGATCATCTGATGCAGGCACTGGAAAGCCTCGGCTACCGGCCGGAAAAGACCCGCAAGGGCGGCGTGCTCTGCTGCCTCGGCGGAGAGGGGGACGGCCTGCTGCTGATGGCGCACGTCGACACGCTCGGCGGCATCGTTTCGAGCATCAAGCCGAACGGCAGACTGCAGATTTCGCCGGTCGGCGGCCTGCGCGCCGAAAACTGCGAGGCGGAAAACTGCAGGATCTACTCGCGCTTTTCCGGTACATACACCGGCACGCTGCAGATTGTGAACGCCTCTGTGCACGTAAACGACGACTACGCCGGTGCAAAGCGCACGTTCCGCGATTCGGAAATCGTGATCGATGAGAACGTCCGCACGGCCGATGCGGTCCGCGCGCTCGGCATTGCGCCCGGCGATTTCGTCTGCTTCGATCCGCGCACCGTCATCACCGAAAGCGGCTACATCAAGAGCCGTTTCCTCGACGACAAGCTCAGCGCGGCGATCCTGCTCGCGTACGCGAAAATGCTGCGTGATGAGAACCGGACGCCGAAGCGCAGGATTTATCTGCACTTCACGGTCTACGAGGAAGTCGGCCACGGCGCCGCGGCCTCGGTGCCGGACGACGTCACCGAGGTGCTCAGCGTCGATATGGGCTGCGTCGGCGACGGGGTGACCTGCACCGAGCACGAGGTGTCCATCTGCGCGAAGGACTCCGGCGGCCCGTATGATTACCGCGTCACGACGGCGCTTGTGCAGGCGGCCCGGCAGGCGGGCGCGCAGTATGCCGTAGACGTCTACCCGCACTACGGCTCGGACGCCGAGGCCTCGCTCAGCGCCGGCTACGACGTGCGCCACGGCCTGATCGGCGCCGGCGTTTACGCTTCACATGGTTATGAGCGCGCGCATATCGACGGCGTTCAGAATACATTAAAACTTCTCGCAGCATACACGCTGTAAAACTTCAAAGGAATGGTGAACACAAATGCAGTGGACAGGTTTGAATGAGCTCAGAGAAAAGTATCTCTCTTTCTTTGAGTCCAAGGGACATCTTCGTCTGCCGAGCTTCCCGCTGATCCCGAAGGACGACAACAGCCTCCTTCTGATCAACTCCGGCATGGCTCCGATGAAGAAATACTTTACCGGCGAGGTCACGCCGCCGAGAAAACGCGTGACGACATGTCAGAAGTGCATCCGTACGCCGGATATTGAGCGCGTGGGCATCACGGCGCGTCACGGCACGTATTTCGAGATGCTCGGCAACTTCTCCTTCGGCGATTATTTCAAGCGCGAGGCGACGGCCTGGGCCTGGGAATTCTTTACCAAAGTGCTCGAAATGCCGAAAGAGCTGCTTTACGTCTCGATCTATGAAGACGACGACGAGGCGTTCGAGATCTGGACCAAGCAGAACGGCGTCGACCCGTCGCATATCGTCCGGCTCGGCAAGGAAGACAACTTCTGGGAGCACGGTTCCGGCCCCTGCGGTCCGTGCTCGGAAATCTATTTTGACCGCGGCGAAAAATACGGCTGCGGCAAACCGACCTGCGGCGTCGGCTGTGACTGCGACCGCTTCGTCGAGGTCTGGAACCTCGTTTTCACACAGTTTGACAACGACGGCCACAACAATTACACGCCGCTCGACCACCCGAACATCGACACCGGCATGGGCCTCGAGCGTCTGGCCTGCGTGATGCAGGGCGTGGACAATCTGTTCCTCGTCGACACCGTGCAGAACATCATGAAGCACATCTCGCGGATCGCGGGCGTCGAATACGGCGCGGATGAAAAGAGCGATATTTCGCTGCGCGTCATCACGGACCACATCCGCAGCACCTCGTTTATGATCAGCGACGGCGTCATGCCCTCCAACGAGGGCCGCGGCTACGTGCTGCGCCGCCTGCTGCGCCGCGCCGCGCGTCACGGCAGACTCCTCGGCATCAACCACCCGTTCCTGTCCGATGTCGTCGATACGGTCATTCAGGAAAACGAAAACGCCTATCCGGAGCTGCGCGAAAAGAGCGCGATGATCAAAAAGGTCATCTCCTTCGAGGAGGAGAGCTTCTACAAGACGATCGACAAGGGCTTCGCACTGCTCAACAACATCATCGACCGGACCGACACGAAAATGCTCTCCGGCGAGGACGCGTTCCTGCTCAGCGACACGTTCGGCTTCCCGATCGACCTGACCAAGGAGATCCTTGCCGAAAAGGGCATGTCCGTCGATGAGGATCGTTTCCGGGCGCTGGTGCTCAAGCAGCGCGAAACCGCGCGCGCCAGCCGCAAGAACACCGGCGCAGACGCCTGGGCAGGCGACGCCGACGTGCTTGAAAATCTGGAGAAAACGGCGTTTGTCGGATACACGAAGCTGGAGACCGAAACGAACATCACGGCGCTCGTCAAGGACGGCGCGCGCGTGGAAAGCGCCGAAACTGGGGACGACATCGTGCTGACCCTTGCGGAAACCCCGTTCTACGCCGAAAGCGGCGGCCAGGTCGGCGACACCGGCGTCATTCAGACGGATTCCTGCACGATTCAGGTGCTGGATACCACAAAAAATGTTTCCGGCGTATACATGCACAAAGCGGTCGTAAAAGAAGGCTTCGTGCGCGCGGGGGATACCGCACACGCTGCGGTGGACGCCGAACGCCGTTTCGCGATCATGCGCAACCACACGGCGGCGCACCTGCTGCAGGCGGCGCTGCGCACCGTGCTCGGCGATCATGTCGAGCAGGCCGGACAGCTCGTCAACGAGCAGGCCGTCCGCTTCGACTTCACGCATTTCTCCGCGCTGACCGACGACGAGCTGCTCGCCGTTGAAAAGCTCGTCAACGAGAAGATCCTCGAAAACATCCCGGTCGAATGCCGTGAAATGCCGATTGAGGAAGCGAAGAAGCTGGGCGCAATGGCGCTGTTCGGCGAAAAGTACGGGGACGTCGTCCGCGTCGTTTCCGCCGGCGACTTCTCGAAGGAATTCTGCGGCGGCACGCACATGGATGCCACAGCGAAGCTCGGCCTATTCAAGATTGTCAGCGAATCCTCTGTGGCGGCCGGCGTGCGCCGTATCGAGGGCGTTACCGGCACAAACCTGCTCTCGCTGATCTACTCGACGAACCATCTGCTGAAAGACACCGCGCTTTCCATGAAGGTCGCGAACCCCGCCGACCTGCCGGTCCGCGCCGCCGTGCTCGTGCAGGAAATCAAGGAGAAGGACAAGGAAATCGATTCCCTGCGCGCGCGGATTGCAACAACGGTTCTCGACACGGTTCTGGATAAGGCCGTCGAGGTCAAGGGCGTCAAGATCGCCACGGCAATGCTTTCCGGCACCGGCAGTGACACGCTGCGCACCATGTGCGACATGATCCGTGCAAACAGCACCGGACCGGTCGTCGCGGTCATCGCCGGCATTCTCGACGGCAAGGCGACGCTCGCCGCAACGGCCAACAAAGAGGCGCAGGCGCGCGGCGTCAAGGCCGGCGTGCTGGTCAAGGCTGTTGCGCAGATCACCGGCGGCAACGGCGGCGGTAAGCCGGACTTCGCCATGGCGGGCATCAAGGACCAGAGCAAGATCGACGAAGCGCTGGCAGCCGTTGCAAACATTCTCGACGGACAGATTTAATGCGTGAAAACAAACTTTTACGGAAAGGAGGCGGTTCTGCGCAAACTGCGGCTTCTAAAGCGCCAGTTGCGCAGAATGGTGAGAAATATGGACTGTGTTTTTTGCAAGATTGTAAACGGTGAAATTCCGAGCACCAAGGTGTATGAGGACGATACCGTCCTGGCTTTCCGGGATCTCGACCCGCAGGCGCCTGTGCACATCCTGCTGATTCCGAAAGCGCACATCGCTTCGGCCGATGCGCTGACAGAGGAAAACGCGCCGGTTGTCGCGCACATTTTCCTCGTTGCCAAGCAGCTCGCCGCGCAGGAAGGGCTCACGAACGGCTACCGCATCGTCAACAACTGCGGTGAGGATGGCGGCCAGACTGTAAAGCACCTGCACTTTCATCTTCTCGGCGGCCGTTCTATGGCCTGGCCGCCGGGCTGACAGACATTTCCACGCTGTAAAGGGAGGTACAATTACATGGGAAAGGTTTACAAAATGAGCATCGCCGGCTGTGCGCGGGAGCTGCCGATCTGCCCGATCAGCGATACGCTGGATATCGCCGGTTTCGTCATGTTCGGCGATGTTGAGATCACCGAAAAGACGGCCGCCGCGCTGCTGGAGAAGTGCCCGGAGCACGACATCATCATCACGGCAGAATCCAAGGGCATTCCGCTCGCCTATGAGATGGCGCGCCGCGGATGCCGCCGCTACGTCGTCGCACGCAAGGGCATCAAGGCCTACATGACCAACCCGATCAAAGTGGAGGTCAAGTCCATCACGACCGATCACGTGCAGACGCTGTATCTTTCCGAAGAAGACTGCAACAACCTTCGGAACAAGCGCATCCTGATTGTGGACGACGTGATCAGCACCGGCGAATCCCTCGCCGCACTCGAGGATCTGGTCCACGAAATCGGCGGCAACGTTGTCGGCAAAGCCTGCGTTCTGGCTGAAGGCGACGCAGCGGACCGCACGGACATCATCTATCTCGAGCCGCTTCCGCTCTTCTTCAAATAAGCGGTATAAAAGTACAAATTTTTCCAAAGGTCACTGCACATGCAGTGGCCTTTTTCATATGCCGGCGTGCCGGCGCATATACTGCGCTGGGGTGATGCGGTGTGAAAAAATATGCTTCTCTCAAGATTTCCTATATGCTTACCGCCTTTTTCTTCGGCGCGCTTATCCTGTTCTTCTGCTCGATATTCGGCGCTGCGCATGCGGTTTCGACTGCGGCCGCCAAAGCGGAGACGCGTCCGACGATCGTGCTGGACGCCGGTCACGGCGGGGAAGACGGCGGCGCTGTCGGCGTCAACGGCGTTGAAGAGAAAGCGCTCAATCTCGCAATCGCCCTGCATGTTCAGGAGGAACTGCAGCACGCAGGCTACCCGGTCGTGATGGTCCGCGACACCGACACGGCCGTAGGCGACACGACGCTGGCCACCATCGCAGAGCGCAAGCGGTCGGATATTCAATCCCGCGCCCAGCTCGTCAATGAAACGGAAAACTGCATCCTCGTGAGCATCCACCAGAATTTCTTCGAACAGAGCCAGTACAGCGGGGCGCAGATGTTTTATTCGCCGAACAACACGCGGAGCGCGGCGCTGGCCGAAGCGATCCGCCAATCCGTCGTCGAGCAGCTCCAACCGGAAAACACCCGGGAAAGCAAGCAGGCCGAAAGCGGTATCTACCTGCTGAACCACGTCGATGTTCCGGCCGTTATCGTCGAATGCGGGTTTATCTCGAATCCGGAGGAAGCGGAGCTGCTCTGCGACAGCGCTTATCAGCAGAAGCTCGCTGCGGCGATTGCGGACGGCGTCCTTTCCTTCTGCGCTGCGGAATAGCCCTTTACAAAACATCCGTTCCGTGATAAAATAACGACAGAATTTTATGCGGAGCGTTTGGCCGCAGAATTTAAAGGGATGTTTTTATGGCAACCAAAAGCAAGACGGTATATATCTGTTCCAACTGCGGCTATGAGACGGCAAAATGGGCGGGGAAGTGCCCCGACTGCGGCGAGTGGAACACAATGGAGGAAACGGTCCGGGCGCCGGCCGCCGCATCCAAGTTTTCCGCTGCGGCGCGGCCGGCTTCCGCGCTTTTAACCAGACCACTGACGATTCAGGAGATCGATTCCGACGACGAGGAGCGGTACCACACGGGCCTTTCCGAGCTCGACCGCGTGCTCGGCGGCGGTCTGGTCAAAGGCTCTCTGGTCCTGATCAGCGGCGATCCGGGCATCGGCAAATCGACGATCCTGCTGCAGATCTGCGAATACCTCGGGCAGAATCACCGGATCCTGTACGTTTCGGGCGAGGAATCGGCCCGGCAAAT
>DSTMC04003__coassemble_1512_pt1 | contig 15971 bp, 16 predicted proteins | sample DSTMC04003__metabat2_high_PE_020 | metagenome-assembled genome bin DSTMC04003 | reverse complement strand
ACGAGGTCCGGCATATAGCCGGCGATCGCGAGCATGCGCAGCTCCGTCAGCGACTGCAGAAGCCGCTTCGGGCGCGTGCCCTTCGCGAGGAAGTGCAGCGAGTTCAGCACGAGCCGCAGGTATTCCTCGGAGTCCGTCTCCTCGGGCACCAGCAGATAGGCGAGCTCGCAGAAATACTGCGCGAGCGAAAGCGCGCCGATGTCCCGGCGAAGCCCGAAAAAGACTTCGATCGGCTCGGCGTCGTCGATTATGTATTTGTCCCGCCCCTTGAAAACCGAGAGGCGGGAATAGCAGAGCAGCTGCGTCGCCGCGCTTTTGCTGTCCTTCAGGTTTTTCGCGCGGCGCGCAAAGGCGCGCAGCACGCCGTTGTCGCGGGTCAGCACCGTGACGAGCCGGTCGCTTTCGCCGATCGTCTGCTCCTTAATGATTAACCCCTGTGTTTTGATCTGCATTCTGGGCTCCTGCCGTGTGGGACCCGGCGCCGGAATCCCTCCGGTGCCGAAGCTGTGCGTAGCGGATGTAGTCTTCCACGCTGCCGCTGTGGTAAAAGCTGTTCCAGGCCCGGCTTTCCGCCTCGGGCACCGCCGGGGAAGCCGCCTCCGGCACATCGTGCAGCGCTTGTCTATCTGCGGAATCCATCCTGTTTCAACACCATGCCTTTCCTGCGGAGCCGCCTGCAGGGCGGTTCCTTTTTAGCGCCTCTACCTTTAGAGTATTTGCGCTTTCGCAAAGGCTATGACAGGAAAATAAATCTTTTATCGACAGATTCCGGCAGAAAATTTACGAAAAGTGTGTTAGGGGGTCAGTTCAGAAGGTCGCGCTCGTCGAAGCCGAGCGCCGTCAGCACGCCGGGGCGCTGGCGCCAGTCCTCCTTGACCTTGACCCAGAGGCGCAGGTTGACCCTGCACCCGAAGAAGCGCTCCATGTCCTCGCGCGCCTTCGAGCCGATCTTCTTGAGCATCGCGCCGCCCTTGCCGATCAGGATGCCCTTGTGCGTGTCGCGCTCGCAGTAGATCGTCGCGTCGATGTCGAGCAGGTCGCCGCGCTCCTTCATGCTTTCGGTGACGACCGCGACGCCGTGCGGGATCTCCTTGTCCGTAAAACGCAGGATCTTCTCGCGCACGATCTCGGCCGCGATGACGCGCTCGGGCTGGTCGGTGAGCGTGTCCTCCGAGAAGAAGTGGCCGCCCGGCTGCGCAAGGCGCGAAAGCTCGTCCCGGAGCGCATCCATGCCGTTGCCGTCGCGCGCCGAAACCGGCACGACGGCGTCGAAGTCGTAGAGCTTTGAGAGCGATTCGATCTGCTGCATCAGGAGGCTCTTGTCCTCCAGCAGGTCGATCTTGTTGATCGCGAGCACGGCGGGCAAGCCGAGCGACCGGAACCGCGCGGCGAGCTCCTCGTCGGCCTTCGAGATCTTCGTGCCGGCCTCCGTGACGAGCAGGCAGGCGTCCACGCCCGCGACCGACTGCGTCACGCTCTTGACCATGTAGTCGCCAAGCGAATTCTTCGGCTTGATGAGGCCCGGCGTGTCGATGAACACGAGCTGCACCTCGCCCTCGGTCCACACGCCCATGATGCGCGTGCGCGTCGTCTGGGGCTTGCTCGAGACGATCGCGAGCTTCGTGCCGATCAGGCGGTTCAAAATCGAGGATTTCCCCACATTCGGCCGCCCCACAATGGCGATAAACGCCGATTTTTCGTTCTGATAGTTCTGTGTATCCATAGTACGGTTTCCTTTACTGTTCTGCGCTGCGCGGCTTTTCCCGCACCGGGCGTTTCACCGCAGCGCCGTCATCTCCCTTTTTTCCGCTCGAACAGCCCTGCGATGCCCGTGGGGCCGAGAAATATGAACACGAGCGCCAGCGCGGTGACAACCAGAAAGACCGGGCACCACAGCGGCGAGGTGAAGATCTGCACCGCGAGCGCCCACAGCGCCCTGGGCCGCCACAGTACCGTCACACCGACAAAAGCGGCAAAAACGGCGCTGATGAGCACCGCCCCCGCCGCAATATCCTTCGTTCTGCCGATGAACCGGTTGTAGCTTTTCTGCGCGTAGTCGCAGAGCATTTCGATGGCCGTGTTGAAGCCCTCCGCCGTGATGACCAGCGCCACGGCGAGCAGCAGCGCCGCGTATTCCCCGCGCGAAACGCCGAGAAAGCGCGCAAAAAACAAAACGTATACCGCCGCTGTCACGTGTATACGCATGTTTCTTTCGGTTTTGACCGCAAAAAGTATGCCGCGCGCCGCGTCGCCGAAGCTGTCTGCGAGCGTGCGGCGTTTTCCCTTTGTCTTCCAGTCCGGCACCATATCACACGGTATAGCTCGTCGTGCCCGGCAGGCCGAGCTGCGTCATCACATATTCTTCCTTTTCGCGCATGCGCACGCGCTCCATGCCGCCGTTCTCGTGGTCGTAGCCCAGAAGGTGCAGCATCGAATGCGCCGTCAGGTAGCCGATCTCGCGCTCGAGGCTGTGGCCGTAGCGCTTGGCCTGCTCCATCGCCATCTCCATCGAGAGCACGATGTCGCCGAGGATCTTCGCGCCCGTGTCGCGGTTGATGTCGTACACGCCGTTTTCACCCATCGGGAACGAGAGCACGTCCGTCGCGGTGTCCTTGCCGCGGTACTGGGCGTTCAGCTCGCGGATCTGCTCGTTATCGACGAAGGTCACGCTGATTTCAGCGGAATCCTCAAACTTCTCCATCCGCAGAACCGCATGGCAGCAGCGGCGGATCAGCATGCGCACGCCGGTGGGAACCTTGACTGCCTTCTGGTTGTTTGTGATAATGACTCTGATTTTTTCCATATGCCAAGATCCTTTCGGTTCGGGAATCCCCGCCGGTGCGCGGCGCCGCGCGCCGCCGTTCCGGTCCGCGGGATCCCTACGGAGTTATTTTGAAGCGGACGCCCTTTCGTACGCCCGTATGATGTCCTGTACCAGCCGGTGACGCACGACGTCCTTTTCCGTAAAGCGGAAAATCGAGATGTCGTCGACGTTGCGCAGCACGCGCATCGCGTCGCGCAGGCCGGAGCGCTTGCCGTCCGGCAGGTCGATCTGCGTGATGTCGCCGGTGATGACCATTTTGGAGTTGAAGCCGAGGCGCGTCAGGAACATCTTCATCTGCTCGCAGGTGGTGTTCTGGGCCTCGTCCAGAATGACGAAGCTGTCGTCGAGCGTTCTGCCGCGCATGTAGGCGAGCGGCGCGACCTCGATGTTGCCGCGCTCCACGTACTTCTGGTACGTCTCCGCGCCGAGCATGTCGAACAGCGCGTCGTACAGCGGGCGCAGGTAGGGGTCCACCTTCTGCTGCAGGTCGCCCGGCAGGAAGCCGAGCTTTTCGCCGGCCTCGACCGCGGGCCGCGTCAGGATGATGCGGTTGACCTGCTGGGCGCGGAACGCCGTGACCGCCATCGCGACGGCGAGGTACGTTTTGCCCGTGCCGGCCGGGCCGACGCCGATCGTGATCGTATTCTTCCGGATGTTGTCGCAGTACGCCTTCTGGCCGACGGTCTTCGGCTTGACGGGCTTTCCCTTCGCCGTGATGCAGACGCAGTCCTCCGCGAGCGGCACCATCTGCGCCTCGCTGTCCTCCTGCACCATGTCCATGCAGTAGCCGACGTTCTGCTCGTTGAGCGTCTCGCCCTTCGCGATCAGCCCCAAAAGGCTCTCGACCGTCCGCAGCGCCTTCGAGACGCCGGGCTCCTCGCCCGTGATCTTCAGCTGCGAATCCCGGCAGGAAAGCGCAACGCCGAAGGCTTTTTCAATCCGCTTCGCGTGGACGTCAAAGCTGCCGAACAGCTCGGCGGCCGCCGAAGCATTTTCCAAAAGAATGCTTTTTTCCAAGTTGTTCTCCTTCAGAGGCGGCGCGCATCCCTTCCGCGCGCGGCTCGGTAAAATCCTTCGCAGGGGCCGTCTGCCCCGCGGCAGCCGCTTCCGGCCGCCGGAACGCCGCCATTCCCCACCGCAGGCCCCCTCGGGGCCGCCCGGGAACGCGCAGAGCGCCCTGCATCCGGCCGATCGGCCGCAAATGCTCAACATCGCATCTACGCAGTTATTATATCATAATATATCGATTTTTGGTCACGAAATTTTGAATGAAATTTTTCCGGTTTGCTGTGCAGATTCGACAAATGCAATCAAATATGCCGGTGCATCCTCTATTCTCCGGCGGAAATCGGCACTTCCTCGGCGATGTTTTCCTCGCAGACGCACTCGGAAAACGCATAGACGACGCCGTCCTCCAGCGTGTAGGTGACGTTCTCGGAGAGCAGCGTTCCATCCTCGCCGAGGTAGATCGCCTGCATCTGGCGGATCTTCTCATACGCCCGCTGCCGCGCCTGCGCTTCGGTGAGCGTCACCGTGACCGGCTCCTGCGCGGCGGTGCGCAGCGTTTCGACCCACACGGGCAGCTCGGTGCCGAGCAGCGTGAGCGGCGTGCGGCTGTACGCGGTGACCGCCGAATCGGGCGCGCCGGAAAGGCCGAGCGGCACGCGCACGCCGAGCACATACAGCGCGCGGCGCGTGCCGGTGTCCGTCTCGCGCACGGTCTCCAGCTCCAACGGGCAGCTCGCCGTGAAGGTGCGGCGCGTCTCCGCGATGACCGTGGCGCGCGCATGGGAGAGCAGCCGCCGCACCGGCTCCTCGCCGTACGGGTCGCCGACCTCCGTGATGCCCGAGACGAGCACCTGGCCCTCCGCCACGGCCGAGCCGACCTCGGCCAGCACGGTGCCGCTCTCGGCCGCGACCGACTTCACGAGGCCGGCGCGCCTTGCCACGACGTCGTACGCGCCGCTCTGGTCCGGCCCCGCCTCCTTTTCGACCGCGGTGCGCACGCTCAGCGTGATGAAGCAGCCGTCCGTGTTCATCGAGGCCCAGGAGATCTTCGGCAGCGCGAGCTGCAGGCGGCTCGAGGCGAGCGCGGCGTCGAAGGTGCTGCGCGGCGCGCCGATGTACGCCCCGCAGTCCTCGGCCGCGGCGAGGACCTCGCGCTGTGCGTACGGCGCCTCGCCCTCGATCGTGACGCCCCAGTAAAACCCGGAAAGCCAGACGTACAGCGCGACGCCGAGCACCGCGCCGAGCAGCAGGCCCGGCCGCCGCAGCGCGCGGCGCAGCACGAACGGCCCGCCGCGGCGGTCCTCCAGGCGGACGCGCGCATGCGTGCGGACCTTGACCGCGTGCAGCCGCCGGTACTGCTTCGCGCGCACCGTCAGCAGCAGGTCGCCGCCGTCCCGGTCGATTTTGAGCGGCGTGATGCCGCTTCGGACCGTCACGTTCATAAAGCGCGCCGTATCGCCGGAAACGCGCGCCGTCGCGGTGCCGAACACCCACCGCGCGATTTTCTCCGTCACCGGTACGCCACCTCCTCGATCTTCCCGGACAGCACGGCGCTGTCCTCCTCCACGCGCACGAGCCGCAGGTTTTTGCCGCGGACCCACACCTGCTGCCGGCCGCACCGGAAGCCGATCTGCTCCGCGCCGTACTCGACGATGCCGTCGCAGCCCTCGAGGATCAGCCGCTGACTGCCGAGGATCTCGGTCCGGATCGTGCCGCCGGTCAGGCCGAAGCGCACCTTATCTGTTTTCTCGCCCATCGCCGCGCCTCCTTTCTCCGCAATAAATATGCGGCGGCCCCGCCGCATATACTGAGAGGAAACCGGCAAACGGAGGAGGAAACCGATTTGAAAGCCCACGCCCTGCCCGCCGCGGTGCGCGCGGCCGCAAAGCCGCTCGGCGCCGCCCTTTCCGCAGCCGCGCTGCTGTCTCTGTGCGTTCTCGCGCTGCGCTACCGCACGGACGCCGCCACCGGCATCCGCAACGGCATCTACACCTGCCTGAACACGCTCGTGCCGGCGCTGTTCCCCTTTGTGCTGCTCGCGTGCCTGCTCTCCAAAAGCCGGGCGGCCGGCCTGCTGTTCCGCCCGCTCGCGCCCGTTCTGCGGCGCGCGTTCCGCCTGCCGCCCTGCGCGGCGCCGGCCATCGTCTTCGGCCTGACCGCCGGCTACCCGACCGGCGCGAAAATCGCGGCCTCGCTCTACGCCGACGGCCGCCTGACGCGCGCGGCGTGCGCCCGCCTGCTCTGCTTCTGCACCTCGCCCGGCTACGCCTTCGCCGCGTCCTACACCGGGGCCATCCTGTTCGGCAGCGCCCGCACCGGCCTGCTCTTTTTTCTCGCCTGTCTGCTCGCGCCGCTGCTGACCGGGCTCCTCCTCGCGCGCTTCGCCCCGAAGGTGCCGAAGGATGCGGACGCGCCGCCGCCCGCTGCGTGCAGCCTTACGGACGCCGTGCGCGACGGCGTCTCCGCCATGGTCTCCATGTGCGGCTTCGTCGTCGTCTTTTCGGCACTGCTCTCGGTCCTGCACGGCTCGGGCCTGTTTCAGGCGTTCACCGGCCTGCTCGCGCGCTGCGGCGTCACCGTGCCCGACGCCGGCGCCCTGACCGCCTTTTTTCTGGAGGTGACCGCCGGCGCGACGCACAGCGCCTACTGGCACACCGCGCCCGCGCTCGTCGCCTTCGGGCTCGGCTTCGGGGGCGTCTGCATCCACCTGCAGATCTTCTCCTTCTTCCGCAGCGGCTTCCCGATGCGCCGCAGCGTCTACCTGCTCTCCCGGCTGCTGAACGGCGTGCTCGCCGCCGCCTGCTACCGCGCGCTCGCCTTTTTCTTCCCCGCTGCGGAAAGCGCGGCGGCCGCCGTCGGCGAACCGCTCGCCCGCGCATCGGCTGCCGGCAGCGCGCCGGCCTCCGCGGCGCTGCTCGCGCTTTCGGTGTTCTTCCTCGCCGCCTGCGCGAAAAAGGACCGCCCGCCGAAAGCCGGACGGCAGCCCTGAGCCCTGCGGCGCAAATCGCGGGGTGCGGCAGCCCCGCCGCATTCCCCCGCGCTTTCGCGAAAATTCCCCGCGCAAATTCATGGTGGAAATTTGCCCCGCAAAATGGTACAATGGGTGTATCTTTGAAACGGAGGCAAAACAAACGTGTTCGGACGAAAGAAAAAGAAGAAAAACAGCGCGCTTTTCGGCCGCAACATCGCGCCGGACTGCGCCTACTGCGCGCACAGCGTGCCGGTGCAGGGCGGCCTGAAGTGCCGCATCGGGCAGGCGCCCGGCCAGAACCGCTGCAAGCGCTATACATACGACCCGCTGCGCCGCGAGCCGAAGGGCGAGCCGAAGCTCGGGCAGTTCAGCGCCGAGGAATTCAAGCTATGAAGTCCCTCAGCGCCTTCCGCCTGCGCCGCTTCTGGCTGCTGCTCCTGCTGCCCGCGGCCTTCGCGCTGGACCTTGCCGCCAAGTCCTCGCCGGATTTCGCCGAGTGGTACGCCGTGACGATCTACCCGGTCTACGCGCAGTTCTTTTCCGCCGTCACCGGCGTGCTGCCCTTTTCGCTCGGGGAGTTCTGCCTGATCGCCCTCGCGCTGTTTCTGCTCGTCTACCTCGCGCGCGGCATTTACCGGCTGATCCGCATCAAGGAGGACCGCTTTGCGCGCCTCGTGCGTTTTTTGTCGATCCCGCTGCTGATCGCCGTGTGCATCGCGTTCCTCTGCGTGACGAACTACGGCACGAACCACCGCCGCTATTCGTTCGCCGCGGTCAGCGGCCTGACCGTGCGGGACTCCTCCGCCGAGGAGCTCTACGACCTGTGCGTCACGCTGACCGAGACGGCGAACGCCCTGCGCGAGGACGTGACCGAGGACGAAAACGGCGTGTTCACGCTCGCCGACAGCGTGCAGACGAACGCCGCGCGCGCGAAAACCTTCTTCAACGCGCTGCACGCGGATTACCCGACGCTCTACACGACCGGCACGCCGAAGCCCGTCGTCTTTTCGGAGGTCATGTCGTACCTCGACATCAGCGGCATCTACTGCCCGTTTACCTTTGAGGCCAACGTCAACGTCCACATGGACGACGTCGGCATCCCGTTCACGATGTGCCACGAGCTCTCGCACCTTTCGGGCTACATGCGCGAGGACGAGGCGAACTTCATCGCCTTTCTCGCCTGCATCCAAAGCGACGACGCGGACTTCCGCTACAGCGGCGCGTTCCTCGCGATGGTGCACGCCTCGAACGCGCTGTACAGCGCCGACTACGCGCTCTGGGAGCAGGCCGCCGCGCTGCGCAGCGACGCGGTCGAGCGCGACATCGCCTCGAACAACGCCTACTGGGCGCGGTACGACACGCCCGTGGCCGAGGTTTCGAACCGGGTCAACGACGCCTACCTGAAGGCCAACGGCCAGGAAAACGGCGTGCAGTCCTACGGCCGGATGGTCGACCTGCTCCTCGCCTACTACCGCGAGAACGCGGCGTAAGGCCCCGCGCCGCCCGGAAATTTCCCGTTGAAACTGCCCGTAAAATAAAATAACGCCGCCCGCCGAAATACGGCGGGCGGCGCTGCTTTTCAGGCCGATTCCTGATTGATTACTGATTTTTGCTCTCGCGGACCTCGCGCAGGATGTCGTCGAGGTCGAACTTGTGCGGCGCGGCCGCCTTTGCCTGCGCCGGTTTGGCGGCGGGCTTCGCCGGGGTGGCCGTGCGGGCCGCGGGCTTCTTCTGGGTCTGCGCCGCGGGCTTCGCCGCCTGTGCGGAAGCCGCCGGACGGGCCGCTGTGCGCTTTGCCGCAGGCTGCGCCGTGCGCTGCGCGCCGTTCGGCTGCATCGAGGCCGGCGTGCGCGGCACGATCGGCCGCTCCACCGTGTACGTCGACGCGCGGTCCGGCACGATCGGGATCTCGCCGGTCACGGCGGCGGGGTCGTACTTGCGCGCGGTCGTGCGCGGCATGCGGTCATGCTCGCGCGCTTCGATATTTTCCATGTATTCGCGGGCGCCCTGCTCGGCCTCGCGGTGGCGGCGGTTGCGGATCTCCGCCTGCTCGATCTCGTCGAAAATGTCCTCGCGGTCCTCCGCGACGCGGTCGCGGCGCTTGGAGGCGCGCTGCCAGATGATCAGGCTGATGATGCCGACAACGCCGACGCCGGCAAGCACGAAACCGGAGACGAACAGCGTCGTCCCGATGCCGTTGCCCGCTTCAAGCTGGTCGAAAAAGCTGTCCGCCGCGAGCGTATCGTCCTGCGCGGCGTCCGTCGAAGATGTGCTGCTCTCCCCGCCGTCCGCCTCGTCTGCGAACACCGGCGCGGCGCAGAGCAGCGTGCAGAGCAGCAGAGCGGCAAGAAGCGACGCCCATCGTTTTGTCCTTACAGATTTCATACTATAACCATTCCCTCTCCGCCGCGTCTGGCCTGCGGCGTTCATTCCATCTTTACGTAAGGACATTTTATCATATTCGGCGGGCGGATTCAACGACAAATTTTACAAATGTCGCCGGCACAGCCGAACCGAAAGCAGCCACGGGAGGTAGAGCGGAACGCACCTCACACATGCGGGCGGTAAAGCCGGATGGAGAGCAGCCACGAGAGCGCGTACAGGAGCGCGCAGACGGGCAGCGCCAGCGCGGATACCGCGTTTTCCGCCGTGAGCTGCGGCATTTCTTCGACCGACATGGAGAGGGAAACCATACAGCCGGCCAAGGCGCCGAACACGACCATGTACAGGATGCGCCCCTTTTCGGTGCCGAACCGGAACACGAACGGCAGCAGAACGGCCGGGACGAACAGGCCCGCCGAAAGCAGCATACCGAGAACGCCGGGCAGATTGTCCGCGCTTCCCGCGCCGAGGTACGGGCGCAGCAGCTGGGCCGCCGCCGCGATGACCGCAGCCGCCGCGAGCAGGAGCAGAACGACCAGGTACTTGACCGAGACGAGCTGCGCCGCGGAGTACGGCATCGCGCGGCTCAGCGTGGACCAGCCGCTGCGCTCATCGTAGGCGATGAGCGTGACGGCGGTGAGGCCCGCCAGCATGACGGGGTACATCAGAAACAGAAACGGGTTGTCGCTGAATGCGGACGCGCCGATCATCACCACGAGGATGACGACCCACGCCTTGCAGTATTTGACCATCATATACCAGTCCTTGAGCAGAAGACCTTTCATTGCATCCACCTTCCTCACGCCTGCACGCGGGCCGGGCCGCGCGCGTCCTTCACCATAAACACAAAGATGTCCTCGAGGCCGACCGGCGTGATCTCCATCCCGGCCGGAACCTTTTCCCGCTCGACGAGCGCCTCCGCGCCGTAGCCGATGTGCCGCAGGCCCAGCACGGCCGCCGGGTCGAGCGCGGCAAGCTGCGCTTCGGTGCCGTGCACGACGCCGCACCGCTCGAGCAGCCGGTCCTTCTCCTCGCAGAGCAGGAGCCGGCCCGCGTGCAGGAACGCCGCGTAGTCGCAGATCTTCTCGAGGTCGCTGACGATGTGCGACGAGATCAGCACCGAATGGGACGCGTCGCGCGTGAATTCGCTGAACAGCTCGACGATCTCCTCGCGCACGACCGGGTCGAGCCCGTTCGTCGGCTCGTCGAGCAAAAGGAGCTTCGCGTCGTGCGCGAGCGCCGCGGCGATCGAAACCTTCATTTTGTTGCCGCGCGAAAGCTCTGAAAACGGCTTTTTCTGCGGCACGCCCAGCCTTTCGAGCAGCGCCGTGTACGCGTCCTGCGACCAGCGGCCGTAGACGCTCTGCAGCACCTGCCCGAACTGCACGGCCGACAGGCACGCGGGCACGCCCGCCTCGTCGAACACGACGCCGATCTCCTCCTTCACCTGCCGAAACTGCGCGCGGTTGTCGTGCCCCAGCACCGAAACGTCGCCGCTGTCGCGCGCCGTCATGTCGAGAATCAGGCGGATCAGCGTGCTTTTGCCCGCGCCGTTTTCGCCGATCAGCCCCAGGATGCAGCCGCCCGGCAAAGTCAGGTCGATGGGGCCGAGCCGAAAGCCCGGGTAGGTTTTCACGAGGCCGCGGATCTCAATTGCGTTTGTCATTTCAAAATCGTCCTTTCCAGTCCAAAACAGCTCCCCCGCTGCGGCGCAGCGGGCCGGAATGCGTGCGGTTCCCCTCACGACTCCTCGTACAGCGTGTGCAGCACGGCGGCGACGTCCGCCTCCCCGAGCCCGCAGGCCGCCGCCTGCGCGATGGCCTCCTGCAGGTGGCTTTCCATCTGCTTCAGGTGCTCCTCGCGCAGCAGCTCCGTGTTCTTCGGGGCGACAAAGCAGCCCTTGGCCGCCACGGTGTAGATAAAACCTTCTTTTTCAAGCTCCTCGTACGCGCGCTTCGTCGTGATGACGCTGATCCGCAGATCCTTCGCGAGGTTGCGGATCGACGGCAGCATCTCGTCCGGACCGAACTGCCCGCTGATGATCTGGTTCTTGATCTGCGTGTAGATCTGGTCGTAGATCGGCGCGCCGCTTTTGTTGTCGATCCATATGTACATTCGGAAACACCACCGTGCCTTTCTTTCGCAGGCCCCGCAGGATGCGGCGCGCAGCCGCGCCCCGACGTCAAGGGCTTCGGCCGCGCAGCGCGCTTCCGGCGGGATCGCGCATACTGTATATTCACAGTATATACAGTATGTACACAGTTGTCAATAGGCGGACGAAAAAATTTTTAACAGCCGGGCGGCCGCCTGTTCAAAACCGGGCGCGCCCGATGTTCTGCCGAAGCCGCGCCCAGCCCCGAAACGCGAAGGGACCGCCCGAAGCGGGCGGTCCCTGTGCAGCTTATGCGGCTTGCCTTAGAATTCGATTTTCTCCGCGATGTACGCCTCGAGCGCGTCGATGCGGATGCGCTCCTGCTCCATCGAGTCGCGGTCGCGGACCGTCACGCAGCCGTCGTTCGCGCTGTCGAAATCGTACGTGATGCAGAACGGCGTGCCGATCTCGTCCTCGCGGCGGTAGCGCTTTCCGATCGAGCCGGTCTCGTCGAAGTCGACCATGAACTTCTTCGCGAGGCGGTTGTAGACCTCCAGCGCCGGGCCGGAAAGCTTCTTCGAAAGCGGGAGCACCGCGGCCTTGTACGGCGCGACGGCGGGGTTCAGGCGCAGCACGACGCGCACGTCGTTCTTCTCCGCGTCGAGCACTTCCTCGTCGTACGCCTCGGAGAGCAGCGCGAGCACCGTGCGGTCGAGGCCGTAGGTCGACTCGATGATGAACGGGATGAACCGCTCGTTCGTCTCGGGGTCGAGGTACTCCATCTTCTGGCCGCTGTATTCCTGGTGGCGCGTCAGGTCGAAGTTCGTGCGGTTGTGCGTGCCGTTGATCTCGCCCCAGCCGAACGGGAACAGGAACTCGATGTCGCACGCTGCCTTCGCGTAGTGCGCGAGCTTCTCGTGGTCGTGGAAGCGCAGGTGCTCGGCCGGCAGGCCGAGGTCCTCGAAATACTGCTTGCCGTACGCCTTGAAGTAATCGTACAGCGCGGTGTCGTCGCCCTCCTTACAGAAGGTCTGGAACTCCATCTGCTCGAACTCGATCGTGCGGAAGATGAAGTTGCCCGGCGTGATCTCGTTGCGGAACGCCTTGCCGATCTGCCCGATGCTGAACGGCAGCTTCGCGCGCATCGTGCGCTGCACGTTCAGGAAGTTGACGTATTCGCCCTGTGCGTTTTCGGGGCGCAGGTAGATGACGCTTTTATTGTTGTTCGTGACGCCGCGGAACGTCTGGAACATCAGGTTGAACTCCCGGATATCCGTGAAATTGTGCTTGCCGCAGTTCGGGCAGGGGATGTGGTGGTCCTTGATGTACTGGAACATCTCCTCCTTCGTCATGCCGTCTGCGTGCGCGTTCGGGTCGAAATCGTCGATCAGGTTGTCGGCGCGGTGGCGCATCTTGCACTCCTTGCAGTCGAGCAGCGGGTCGGAGAACGAGGCCACGTGGCCGCTCGCCTCCCACACGCGCGGGTGCATCAGGATGTCGGCGTCCACCTCGTAGCTGTTTTTACGCTCCTGGATGAAGCGCTTTCTCCACGTATCCTTGACGTTGTTTTTCAGCCTTGCGCCGAGCGGGCCGTAATCCCACGTATTGGCGAGACCGCCGTAGATGTCGCTTCCCGGGAAAATGAAGCCTCTGTTTTTGCACAGGGCGACGATTTTCTCCATCGACTTTTCTTCGGGCTTCAAAACCTTCTTCATTTGAATAGCTCCTTTCGCGCCGCTGGCTGCGGCGCTTTGTGATTGTCTCATCATAGCACGTTTTGCCGCGGCGCGCAACCCGCCCGCCGCGCTTTTTCGCGAAAAAAGCCCCCGGCAGGCCGGAGGCTTTCGGAAATATTCGGCAGACGCAGCTTTACACCGTCTCGTTCGCCATGATGCGGCGAATCTGCGGCAGGCGGAACAGGATCGTCGCCGCGACCATCGTGATGACGAGCTCCGGCAGCATGTACGCCCCGTTGTAGCACAGGGAGTAGAGCCACGGGCGGCCGACCCACGAAGCGCCGAACGCGACGAACTGCTCGAGGTTCGCAAAGATCACCGCGCCGGAGATCAGGTGGCAGACAAAGCGCAGGAACACGGCGAGGCCGGTGCCGACGCAGATGCCGACATAGCCCTTGCTGCGGAAAGCGCCGGCAAAGCCGATGACCGTGTAGGCGAGGATATAATCGAGCAGGATCGTACCGATCAGCATCGCCGGCGTGAGGCCCCAGCCCAGAACGCCGTCCATCGTGATGCCGAACGCGAGCTGGATGACCGACTCGACGAACGAGGCCGCAAGGCCCCACTTCAGGCCGAGCATGACGGAGACCATCGCGCACGGCAGCATCGAAAGCAGCGTGACCGAGCCGCCGAACGGCATCTGCACGACCTTCACAAGGCTGAGCACCGCACCCAGCGCGACCATGATGGCGCACACGGCGAGCTTGTAGGTATTGCTGTTCTTCTTCATTCAGGATTCCCCCAAGGTAAAAGTTTCTGAAAAGGGGATTTTCGCGCCGACAAAAAACGCGCACCCGGATCCGGTGCGCGCAAAAATACCACAGTCGTATTTCCCTACGTCGGCATTATCCGAATCAGGTTACAGGTCCAGGCGGCTACGCCAATCTCAGCCGACTCAATCGTCAGCACCCTTTTGTGTATCTATCATAATACCAACCGGCCGCCGTGTCAAGCAGAAAATTCGCCGGCCCCTCCCCCGCTTCGCGAAAAAACGACCACAGCCGGGCCGAAAGCCGCCCGCCGCGCTTTTCGGGCGGCCGCGGCATTCTTCTTGCTTTCTCGCGCTGCGGATGGTAGAATAGGCACAGAAAATACTGAAGCTATCGGAGGCCCGCCATGACCACGCAGAACGAAACCCGGCGCTGCCCGCACAGCCGAAAGTGCGGCGGCTGCCAGCTGCAAAACCTGACTTACGCGGAACAGCTCGAATGGAAAAACCGCCTCTGCGTGAAGCTGCTCGGGCGCTTCGCGCATGTGGAGCCGATCCTCGGCATGGAAAACCCGTACCACTACCGCAACAAGGTGCAGGCCGCGTTCGGCACCACGCGCGCGGGCCGCATCATTTCGGGCATTTACCAGAGCAGCACGCACAACATCGTCGCCGTGGACAGCTGCATGACCGAGGACCGGACCGCGGATAAAATCATCGTCGACATCCGCCGCCTGCTCGCCGACTTCAAAATGACGACGTACAACGAGGTGACCGGCCGCGGCTTTCTGCGGCACGTGCTCGTCAAGCGCGGCTTTGCGACAAACGAGGTCATGGTCGTGCTCGTGACCGGCACGCCGATCTTCCCCGCGCGCAACAACTTCCTGCGCGCGCTTTTAAAGCTGCACCCGGAGATCACGACCGTCGTGCAGAACGTGAACGACCGGTACACCTCGATGCTGCTCGGCCCGAGCGAAAAGACGCTCTACGGCCCCGGCTTCATCACGGACGTGCTCTGCGGGCTGAAGTTCCGCATTTCGGCGAAGTCGTTTTACCAGATCAACCCGGCGCAGACCGAGGTGCTCTACGGCAAGGCGATGGAATTCGCCGGGCTGACCGGCCGGGAGACCGTCATCGACGCGTACTGCGGCATCGGCACGATCGGCATGATCGCCGCCAAAACCGCCGGGCAGGTGCTCGGCGTGGAGGTCAACCGCGACGCCGTGCGCGACGCCATTGCCAACGCCAAGCTGAACAACATGAAAAACATCCGCTTCGTCTGCGCCGACGCGGGCGAATTCATGGTGGACATGGCGCAGAACGGCGAGCGCTGCGACGTGCTCCTGATGGACCCGCCGCGCGCAGGCAGCGATCAGGCGTTCCTCTCCTCCGCCGTCACGCTCGCGCCGACGCGCATCGTCTACGTCTCCTGCAACCCGGAAACGCTTGCCCGCGACCTGCTCTTCCTCACAAAGCGCGGCTACCGCGTCAAAAAGATCCAGCCCGTCGACATGTTCCCGCACACGAACCATGTGGAGACGGTAGTTCTCTTAGGTAGGAAATTTGAGAAAAGCCGCGAACATGTCTACTTGGACTATGAGCCTTCAGCAGAAATTGATCTGCCCGGCGGTGCGACCTATTCCGAGATAAAACAATGGATACAGGCTGAATACGATTTGAAGGTATCTAGCTTGTATGTCGCGCAGGTCAAACAGAAGCATGGTATTGTTGAACGGGAGTGTTACAACAAACCCAAATCCGAAAATGCTAAGCAGCCGAAATGCCCGCCGGAAAAGGAAGCTGCGATTGAGGCAGCGTTGAAGCATTTCAAGATGATCTAACGGATTGCGCTTAGATTCCGAACTGGAGGCAGGGCCGCCGACAGGTTCAGTCAAGTGTGGCGGTCAAATCATGATCGGTTTGCAAATAAGACTCTCCAGAGCATAAACACATGCGGGACAAAGAAAAATTGTACAGCATAAATCGCCAACGCCCCGAGAAAAAGGCGGTGGCGATTTACGCTCTGAGACATTTGAGCCTCATATGATGTATTAGCCCTTCTCCATTTTGAGGGGGGCTATTTCCATGCAATTATGCATCAATATACCCAGTGTATTTTGTGCAATTCTACAAAAAATTTACGTAATCTGATTGAAGTTGGAAAAAGCCTGATTTATGAGGTTAAATCGAATTTTATGAAATTAGTCAGAATCTTGACTGAACAGAGAAAAAGTAGTATGCTAAAAACA
>DSTMC04003__coassemble_1465_pt1 | contig 16639 bp, 16 predicted proteins | sample DSTMC04003__metabat2_high_PE_020 | metagenome-assembled genome bin DSTMC04003 | reverse complement strand
TGCAGAAAAATGTTTACATTTTCCCCTGCGCGTCCCTTTCGCGGCACCGTCAGAACAGGCGGAAAGCAGACGTAAATTGCGGCAATTCCGACTTTTACGCTTCGTTCTTATAAAAGGTCACGCGGTCGCCCGCGCCGGCGACCGCAAGCAGGATCTCCCGCTCGTCCCGAAAGCCCGCCGCCTGCATCTGCTTTTGCAGCCACGCGCGGTCCTTGCCGGCCCTTTTCAGCGCTTCCTCCACGACGTGCCCGTCGAGGATCACGTCGTACAGCAGCTCCGCCGGCTCCACCGCCGCGCCGGCGTCCTTCGGCGTGTAAGGACGGTTTTCCGCAAAGGGCAGGAAACTGACGTTTCCGTTGTGCTCGAACACGGCGCCGCTGACCTCTGACAAATCGAAATAACCGGCAAGGCGCGCCATGGCCTGGAACTCGGACAGGTCGAGGTGCGCCGCCTTGAGACCGGCGCGGTGCAGCTTGCCGTTGCGCATCAGGACGATCGGCTTGCCCGCGAGCCATGCACGCGCGCGCAGCGATTTGTTCGTCGCCGTCGAAATCGCGACCGCGACGAGCGCGTAGATCGCCATGGCCAGCGCGCAGCCCCACGGGTCCTTGTCGATGTCGGTCGCCATCTCGGCCGCGATCGACCCGATCGTGATCCCGACGATGTAGTCGAACAGATTGAGCTGGGCAATCTGCTTATTGCCCATGAGCTTGGTCAGCAGAAACAGAAAAACGATGGACACAAGCGTGACCAGAATGACCTTCAGCACGGCGTTTCCCCCTTCGCAGTTTCCCTTTAGTCTGCGCGCTTTTTGCCGGATCATCCCCTGCCCCGCATTCAAATTGTAAGCGCCGCAGAAAAAATTTTCTCCGGGCCTGTCAGCTTTGCCGTACAGCCGCGCGTCTATAAGGGTGAAAGACAAAAAACACCGCGCGGCGCCGATGCAGGCGCTTCCCGCGCGGCTACTGCTCCCTGTCAATTCCGGTCAGGGCTATATCCAGATCCCCGCGATGGAGCCGGAATAAAGCCCCGGCATTTTACGGTCGGATAACGAAAACTCAATAAACGAAAACTGAAAAAAGGAGCGGACGCCCGGCGGCGTCCGCTCCATCGCTTTTATACAGGCCTTATTCCTTCGGCGTCAGGTCAAAATCCTCCGGCAGCAGCGTTTCGAGATTCTGCTGCGTCAGGACGGAGACGTCGCCAGCCGTGAGGCGGCGCGACTGGTTGAGGATCGCGTCCTCGACGAGGTTGCGCGCCATGCGCCCGTTGCCGGCCGTGCGCGCGTCCGCGGCCTGACGCGCCGCAAAATACGCCGTGAGCGGCGCATCGCAGGCTGCGTCGAGCACGTAGCCCTTGTTCTCGACCGTGATGCGCGTGATGCGCAGCAGCTCCTCCGCCGTGTAGTCCGGGAACTCGATGATGTTCGGGAAGCGCGATTTCAGGCCGGAATTCGCCGTGAGGAATTCCTCCATCTCCCGAGAGTAGCCCGCGAGGATGACGATCAGGTTCTGGCGGTTGTCCTCCATGCCCTTGACGATCGTGTCGATCGCCTCGAGGCCGAAGCTGTCGTCGGCGCCGCGGTACAGCGCGTACGCCTCGTCGATGAACAGCACGCCGCCGATCGCCGAGCGGATCACCTGCTGCGTCAGCGGCGCGGTGTGGCCGACGTACTTGCCGACGAGGTCGGCGCGCGTGACTTCGACGAGCTGCCCGCCCGTCAGCACGCCCATCGCCTTCAGGTAACGCGAGACGAGCCGTGCGATCGTCGTCTTGCCGGTGCCGGGGTTGCCCGTGAAGATCATGTGCATCGCGGGCACGTCGGCCTTCATGCCGCGGCTCTCGCGCAGCCGCTGGATGACGTAATTCTGCTCCAGCGAGAGCACGTAGTCCTTGACCTCCCGCAGCCCGACGATGCGGTCCATCTCCGCCTTGACGGCCTCGACGGCCGCCTGGTTCACGGTCTGCTTTTCCTCGCCCACCGTGACGGTGAAATCCGGAAAGACGAACGCGAGCGCGCCGTCCTGCACGCGCACGGCGCCCGAAAGCGCGCCGACGCCGCGGCGGAGCTTCTCCTCGCTCAAAAGCCGGAAGCAGCGCTCCGCAAGCCGGTCGATGCTCTCGACGCCGTCCTTGCGGCTGAACTGCGCCGCGAGGTAGTCGGCCGCGTCGTCGCCGAACGAAACCGTAAACTGCAGCCGCTCCGCCGCGCGCGCCGCAAGCGCCTCCATCGCGAGCCGGCCGATTTTCCGCAGGCTCTCCGGCGTGAAATCCTCGGTGCGGCAGAAATCCGTGACCGCCGAAAGGAACGGCGCGCCGAAGGCGTCGGCGAACGCCGCCTCGTCCCGGTCGGTGATGAAGACGAAATACTGCCCGGCCGCGCGGAGCTCGCTGACGGCGTTCGGCACAAGCGCGGTGCCGACGTCGATCAGCATGCCCTTCTGCAGCGCGTAGCGTGTCGTGAGCTTCAGCGTGCCCGTCTCGCACAGCGCAGCGAGCATCGGCAGCAGCGACTTGTGGCAGCGCTCGAAATTTTCGAAAAGCACCACGTCGTCGCCCGACTGCAGCGCCGAAAACAGGTCCTGCGTCAGCAGGCGGCCGTCCTCCGCGTTCGGGTAAAGCGCGAGATCCACGCGGGCGATTTTCCCGTTTTTGAGCGCGCCGCCCTGCGCGAGCGACGACGCGGTGACGGACAGCGCGCTGTGCCGCCCCGTGCCCTCGCGGCCCGAGATCACGACGACCGCGGCGGGCCTGCCCTCCGGCGTACCGGTGATGCCGGGGCGCTTGAAGGCCGTGAACAGGCTGTTCAGGAACGCGTCCTGCCCGATGACCGTATCGCCCGCCGCCTCGCGCGCTTCGCGGAACAGCACGGCGGTATCCCTCGGCGGCTCCTCCGCCGCGCCCTTGGCCGTCGGTTTCGCCGGAGACGGCGCCGGCGCTTCTTCTTTCACTTCTTGCACCGTCTCTGCCGTGGATGCGCCGTCGTTTTCGAGCAGGCGGCGCATTTCGGCCATGCTGCGCTGCGCCTCGTCGTTGATGCGCTCGAGGTCGCTGATCTGCCGGTCGAGCCCGCGGTGCATCCCCTTGTCTGTCTCTTCTATTCTTTTCAGAAATTCCTCGGCCTCCTGCGCCGCGCGGCTGCGGGCGCCGCTGCCGGCATTCAGCTTTCCGCCGGAAAACAGGGAATTCAGAATGCTGTCAATGTCGTTTTTCATGCGTTTATCCCTCGATCGCCCGGACGACCGCGCCGACCAGCGCGCTGTCCGTCACCTTGTATTCGTCCTCCGGCACGCCCTTGCCGTCGATTTTGCCGCCGAAGAAGATCTCCGGGTTGCCGCGGACGCTCGTGTCGTGCCGCAGCGACCGCGCCGAGGCGTGCACGCTGCTTACGCCCGTCTCCTCGATGAAGCCGCGGACGTTCCCGGCGTTGATGCCGCCGCCGGGCAGAATATCGATGCGCCCCGCCGCATGCGCGCGCATCTGCCGGATCGTCTCCGCGCCGGCCGGGGCGCTCGCCCGCTGGCCGCTCGTCAGCACACGCGTCACATTGAGCGCGATCAGCGTGTCGAGCGCCGCAAAGACGTCCGGCACGACGTCGATCGCGCGGTGGAAAACCGTCTCGATCTCCGGCTTCTCCGCCCGGATGCGGCCGAGGAAGTCCGCGCAGCGCGCTTCGTCCACCGTGCCGTCCGGCTTCAGGAAGCCGAACACGATGCCGTCCGCACCGGCGCGGATCAGCGCGAGCGCGTCGCGGCAGATCGCGTCGTAGTCGAAATCCGTATAGCAGAAGCCGCCCTCGCGCGGGCGCACCATGCACATGACGGGGAGCTTCACCTGCGCCTTCACGGCCTCCAGCGTGCCGATGCTCGGCGTGAGGCCGCCGAGAAACAGCGCCGAATTCAGCTCGATGCGGTCGGCGCCTCCCTTTTCCGCCTGCACGGCGTCCTCCGTGCAGCCGCAGCAGACTTCAAACAGAATCTTCTTTTTCATGCTCCGATTTCCTTTCCCTGTATTTTCAGTCGAACGGGCGCCCGGCGTCTCGCCTTTTCGAACGACGGCGCGGTTCACGCGGCGCCCGTGTTTTGTTCATTTTGCGTCTTTACTTTCTCTAAAAAATGATTATAATATCCTTTGGCTTTAAAATAAAGCAAAAATCTGTAAATAGGAAAAGATTGGTGATTTTTCATGCTGGATACGGCTCTTTTGACAGAAGAATACCGCGGCGGCCTGCTGGACCTGACGCACTACGGCTACATCAGCGTCGTCGATGAAAACGGCAAGGTCGTGTACGCGGCCGGCAACCCGGAGGCGGTCGTCTACTACCGCTCCGCCTCGAAGCCCGTGCAGGCGCTGCCGGTCATCGCGCACCGCCTCGACGAGAAGTACGGCTTTACCGACGAGGAAACCGTGCTCTTCTCCGGCTCGCATCTCGGCGAATCCTTCCACATCGACGCGCTCAAGTCGATCATGCGCAAGGCCAACCTCGACCCGGAGGACCTCATCATGAAGCCGACCGTGCCCGGCTCGGTCCAGGCGAACGAGGACCGCATCCGCGCGGGGCTGCCGAAGTCGAAGCTCTACCACAACTGCAGCGGCAAGCACGCGGCGCTGATGCTGATCCAGCGCGAGATGGGCGGCGACGTGAAGGACTACTGGAAGGTCGGCTCCGCAGGCCAGAACGAGGTGCTGCGCACGATGAGCGCGCTCTCCGAGTACCCGGAGGAAAAGGTCGTCATCGGCGTCGACGGCTGCGGCGTGCCGGTTTTCGCCTACCCGATGAAGAACATCGCGATCGCCTATAAGAACCTCGCCTGCGTCGACACGATCCGCGACGACACGCTGCGCGAGGCCGCGCGGCGCTACGTGCCCCGCATCCACGAGTATCCGCACATGATGCGCGGCACCGGCTACCTCTGCTCGCTCATCAACCACGACGCGAACATCGTCGCAAAGGGCGGCGCAAACGGCGTTTACGGCATCGGCCTCAAGAAGGAGCGCCTCGGCATCTCCTTCAAGATCAAGGACGGCACCGAAGCGGTCTGGCCGCTGATCATCCGCGAGATCTTCCGCCAGATCGGCTACTACAACGCCGAAACCGACGCGATGCTGCAGAGCCTGAACAGCGGCGTCACCGTGAACGACAACGACACGCCGGTCGGCGAGGTCAAGGCCGTTTTCAAGCTCGAAAAATACGCATAAGCGCAGCGGCCGCAGCGGCTGCCGCCGTCACAGCATGGAAGCCAGAGTCTCCGCATCGATTTGTCCCGGTGCGGAGGCTTTTCCTTTGCTCGCAAACGTCATGACCGAACCGAACGCGCCGCCGCGCACGCGCGTCAGCTTGCCGAGCTCGCCCATCGAGATGCCGATGAGCGGCCCGCAGGCGGCGCTCGCCTCCGTCATGGCGGAGAGCAGCACCATCACGTCGCGCTGGCTCTGCGGCATCACGGCGATCTTCGGCAGGTCTCCGCCGAGCGCCTCCATCTGCCTGTAGCGCTCCACAAGCACGTCGCGCGGCGGAGTCTTTTCAAAGTCGTGGCTGGAAAGCACAAGCACCGCCCCCCGCGCGTGCAGCGCGTCGATCGCCTGCTTTGCGCGCGCTTCGTGCGCAAGGCACAGCGCAAGCTCCAGGTCGAGCATCGGCACGCCGAGCGCGCCGAGCGCTTCGTTCAGCGCGAAATAGGCGGCGGGGTCGATCTCCCGCTCGCCGCCCTCCGCCTTCGTGCGGAACGTGCACAGCAGCGGCAGCTCCCCGGCGGCCTCGAGCACGGCGGGCGCCGCCGTCAGGATGTCCTCCGTGAAATAGTCGAGCCGCCACTCGATGAGGTCGGCCGGCGTCCCGCGGATCTCCCGGACCGCTTCGACCGCCGCCGCGCGCGTTTGTGCGCAGACGGGTACACAAATTTTCATTCTGCCGTTGCCGAATACCAAATCATTTACAACTACCTGCCGCATAGCTTTCGCTCCCTTTTTGTCAACTTGTACACAGTATAGACAATTTAAGCACAAAAGTCAAAACAAAAAGTATTTGTATCTTGTAACAGACTTCTAAATCTGCTATGATGATTTTGTAACCGCGTGACCCCTTTTTCCTACTTATAAAATGAAAGGAGTTGGCCTTATGACCCGTTTACAAAACTCTTTATTCGCTTTTCTTTTGTGCATCATTCTGCTTTTCACCGCCTGCCAAAGCTCACCGGCATCCTCGGGCGGCGTAGATGAACCGCAAAGCACCGCATCAGAACCGAGCGCTGCCGAGACCGCAACGCTCACTGCGCGCATTGTCGATATTTCGGGCAACCTGCTTTTGCTCGCCGGAGAAGACGACGGCGTATACCGCTGCGCAAAGCCGGAGGACGCGCCGAATGACCTCATCCCCGGCATGATGGTGGACGTCACCTACGGCGGATATATCAAAGCCATTTACCCGAGCGAGCCCGATAACGTGCAGAAGATTACCGTGCGTGAAGGCGAAACGGATGGGCGGTGCGCGCTGTATTTGTCCGTGCTGCAGAAATTATTCAACACGGACGAAACGCTGCAAAGCGACACCGAATATGTCTCCGTTGACCTGACCGAGACGCCGCTTACGAAAGGCGAGATACAGGCGATCGCATGGCGGTTCGGCGAGCTTACCGAGCGCCGCCCGCTCACGTTCACGTTTAAGGAGCTGCAAGACGAGGGCTACTTAGAAACGGACGAGCTTTTGTGGGAAGACGGCTGCTTATTTAAGATCACGGAGAAAAACGATGAAAACGGCACACTGACGTTTGACGCCGAAAAATGGCGTGCCGGGGACGGTGCCTCCTACTTTTTAGACTGCACCGCAAAGCAAAATAAAGACGGCACCTATGCCGATTTTGAGATTGGCGCATTTGCTGCCGCATAAAGTTATCATCAAAGAGGGAATCAACATGCTGAAAAGTCAGGAAGTTCGCAAGCTTGCGCCGGAAATGGACCCGCTGCGCATGGGCATGGGCTGGAAGGCCGAGGACCTCGGAAAGCCGCAGATCCTCATTGAAAGCACCTACGGACAGAGCCACCCGGGCTCCGCGCACCTTCTTGGCCTCGCGCAGAAGGCGCAGGCCGGCGCCGACAGCGCGGGCGGCAAGGCCGCGCTCTATTTCGCGACCGACATCTGCGACGGCATGGCGCAGGGCCACGACGGCATCAACTACTCGCTGCCCTCGCGCGACATCATCGCCGACCTCGTCGAGATCCACGCAAACGCGACGACGTTCGACGGCGGCGTGTTCCTCGCGAGCTGCGACAAATCCGTGCCGGCGCTTCTGATGGCGATCGGGCGCATCAACATCCCGGCCGTGTTTGTCACGGGCGGCGTCATGGAGGCGGGCCCCGACCTCCTGACGCTCGAGCAGATCGGCAAATACAGCGCGATGTTCCAGCGCGGCGAAATCACCGAAGAGCAGTTCACCTACTACAAGCACAACGCCTGCCCCTCCTGCGGCGCGTGCTCCTTCATGGGCACGGCCTCGACGATGCAGATCATGGCGGAGTCGCTCGGCCTGATGCTGCCCGGCTCCGCGCTGATGCCGGCGACCTGCGCCGACCTCGGCGACGTGGCGGTGGAGGCCGGCAAAGCGGCCGTTGCGCTGGCCGAAAAGGGCATCCGCGCCTCCGACATCGTGACGCAGAAGTCCTTTGAGAACGCGATCATGGTGCACGCGGCGATCTCCGGCTCGACCAACACGCTGATGCACCTGCCCGCCATCGCGCACGAATTCGGCATCGAACTCGACGCCGACGCGTTCGACCGCCTGCACCGCGGCGCGCATTACCTGCTGAACATCCGCCCCGCCGGCGAATGGCCCGCCCAGTACTTCTACTATGCGGGCGGCGTGCCGCGCATCATGGAGGAGATCCGCAGCATGCTCCACCTCGACGTGCTGACCGTGACCGGCAAAACGCTCGGCGAGAATCTCGACGCGCTGAAGGCGAGCGGCTACTACGAAAAGTGCGACGGCTACCTGCGCAAAACCGGCCTCAAGCGCACCGACGTGATCCGCAGCTTCGACGACCCGATCGGCACAAACGGCGCGATCGCGATCCTGCGCGGCAACATCGCCCCGGACGGCGCGGTCGTCAAGCACACCGCCGTGCCGAAGGAAATGCACAAGGCGCTGCTCCGCGCCCGCCCGTTCAATTCCGAGGAGGCGGCGATCGACGCGATCCTCACCCACAAGATCCAGCCCGGCGACGCGGTCATCATCCGCTACGAGGGCCCGCGCGGCAGCGGCATGCCCGAGATGTTCTACACGACCGAGGCAATCTCGAGCGACCCGGCGCTTGCCGCCAGCATCGCGCTGCTGACCGACGGGCGCTTCTCCGGCGCGAGCCGCGGCCCGGCCATCGGCCACATCTCGCCCGAAGCCGCCGAGGGCGGCCCGATCGCGCTCGTCGAGGAGGGCGACCTGATCGAGATCGACATCGAAAAGCGCGTTCTGCGCGTCTGCGGCATCCACGGCACGCCGATGGACGAAGCGGAGATCGCGCGCGTTTTCGCCGAGCGGCGCAAGACGCTTCCGCCGTTTCAGAGCCGCTACACGCGCGGCGTGCTGAAACGGTTCACACAATCCGCACAGTCGCCGATGAAGGGCGGCTACATGGACTGACGCACCCCAGCGGCGCGGATGCAGGACGATCCCCCTGCATCCGCGCTTTTTGCATTCCCGCAAAACGCCCGTGTGTGCGCTGCCGTCCGTCCCCCGCTTCCCGATACGGCGGCGAAAAGCGAAATGTATAAAAACAAAATCCGGAAAAATCGTCGCCGCGCGCCTGTTCAGCCGTCCACTTCCTCGGAAATAGCCATGTATATATGTATAAATATACAGTTTTTTGTCGGATTTATCAATTGATCCCCCGGCCGTTTCGGAGTAAAATGGTGATACTGTGAAAAACAGATGAAGGAAGGATTGTAGAACAATGAAAGCCAAAAAGATTCTCGCCGCCGTGCTGGCGGGCGCGCTCGCGCTCTGCGCGACGGCCTGCAGCGGCGGGGAAACCAAGAAAATCGAGAGCCCTGCGGATTTTGAAGGGGCAAAGATCTCGGTGCAGACCGCGACCACCGCGCACGACAGCCTGCAGGAGATGCAGGAGCAGGGCGTGAACGTGGAGATCCTCCCCTACGAGAAGGTCACGCAGTGCTTTGACGACCTCGAGCTCGGCCGCTGCGACGCCGTGTACGTGGACAGCGTCGTCGCCGCCTACTACCTGACCGGCGAAGAGGACAAGTTCCAGAGCGTGTGGCGCAGCGAGGAGGGCGAGCCGATGGGCATCTGCCTGAAGAAGGGCAACACCGGCATGCTCGAGCTCGTGGAGTCCGCCATCGACATGCTGTACTACAACGGCAAGATGGGCGAGATCGCGACGAAGCACTTCGGTTCCGATGTGACCGAGGGCGTGCGCACCGTCACCGAGGAGCCGACGCTCGACCTTTCGAAGCTCTCGACCGTTGAGGACGGCAAGCTGATCATCGGCTTTGAAGCCGGCTACCCACCGATGGAGTACACCGACGACTCCGGCCTTGAGTTCATCGGCTTCGACGTCGACCTCGCCAAGGAGCTCGGCTCCATGTTCGGCCTTGAGGTGGAATTCGTCAACACGACGTTCGACGGCATCTTCGCCGGCCTCGACAAGGGCCAGTACGACATGATCATCGCGGCGGTATCCATCACGCCGGAGCGCCAGGAAGCCTACGAGATGACCGAGCCGTACATCTCGAACCAGCTCGTCATCGTCACAAAGAAGTAAGTTTCAGGAAAAACGGGTTCAGAGACTCTGCGCGCAGGGTCTCTGAATTGATATGGAGGAAATGAATACGCCATGATGGATGCAATCAACAAAATCATCGGCTGGATGCCCGCGCTGCTCCAGTCCACCGGCACGACGCTTTCACTTTCCGTGCTCTCCGTCGCCGCCGCGCTCGTTTTCAGCGTCTTCCTTGCGCTCGGCAAGATCTCCCGCAATGCGGTGGTCAGCGCCGTCTGCCGCGCCTACATCTTTTTCTTCCGCGGCACGCCGCTTCTGATGCAGCTCTTTTTCATCTACTACACGCTGCCGCAGCTCGTTCCGGCGCTCAACATCCAGAGCCGCTTCTTCGCGGCGTGGCTGGCCTTCACGCTGAACGTCGCGGCCTATCTCGCCGAGATCATCCGCGCCGCGATCGAATCGATCGACAAGGGCCAGATGGAGGCCTCCCGCGCGCTCGGCCTCACGCACAGCCAGGCCATGCGGCTCGTCATCATCCCGCAGGCGTACCGCCGCATGATCCCGCCGATCTGCAACGAGTTCGTCATGGTGCTGAAGGACACCTCGCTCGTCTCGATCATCGCGCTGACCGACCTGACCTACCAGACCAAGATCATCGCCTCGAACAAGGCGAGCGCGCTCGTCTACATCCCGGCCATGATCATCTACCTGATCATCACCGGCGTCTTCACCTTTATCTTCAACCGCCTCGAAAAGCGCCTGTCGATCTACGAATAAGGGGGAACAGATATGTCGATCATCAAAACCGAAAACATCTGCAAATCCTTCGGCTCTGTCGAGGTGCTGAAAAACGTGAGCCTGACCGTTGAGCCCGGCGAGGTCGTCGTCATCATCGGCCCGTCCGGCGCCGGAAAATCGACCTTTCTGCGCTCGCTGAACCGCCTGGAAAAAACAACGAGCGGCAAGATCTGGATCGACGACAAGCTGGTCGAGGACCGTGTGAACGGGCACAATCAGGTCAAGATGCACCAGAAGGAGCGCGCCGCCATTCTGCTGGAAATGGGCATGGTGTTCCAGCGCTTCAACCTCTTCCCGCACAAGACGGCGCTGCAGAACGTGATGCTCGCGCCGATGACCGTCAAGCACGTGCCGGAAAAGGACGCGCGTGAGAAAGCGGTCAAGCTGCTGGAGCAGGTCGGCCTCGGCGATAAGCTCGACGCTTACCCGGCGAAGCTCTCCGGCGGCCAGCAGCAGCGCGTGGCCATCGCCCGCGCGCTCGCCATGGAGCCGAAGATCATGCTGTTCGACGAGCCGACGAGCGCGCTCGACCCCGAGCTGGTCGGCGACGTGCTCGCCGTCATGAAAAAGCTCGCGGAGGACGGCATGACGATGCTCGTCGTCACGCACGAGATGGGCTTTGCCCGTGAGGTCGCCGACCGCGTCGTCTTCATGTACGACGGCGTCGTGCTCGAGGAAGGGACGCCGCAGGAGATCTTCACCGCGCCGAAGCACGAGCGCACGCGCCAGTTCCTGCAGAGCGTACTGTGAGGCGCGCCATGGCAGCGGAATATTCAAAGTGCGAGGACTGCATGTATTACGAGTACGACGAGGAATACGGCGTCTACGCCTGCATCATGGACCTCGACGAGGACGAGACCGCCCGGTTCATCGGCGGCACCTTTTCGGACTGTCCGTACTACCGCCCCGGCGACGAATACACGATCGTCCGCAGGCAGATGTAAAACCGAGCCTCCCCGCCCATGGGGAGGCCTTTCTTTATCCCGGCTTTTATGCCTTGAAAGCCTGTAAAAAAAGTGTTATGATAGTAAAAACAGCTTTGCACTGTAAAGGACTGAACCGCCATGAAAATTTCGACAAAAGGGCGCTATGCGCTGCGCATGCTGCTCGACCTCGCGCAGAATCAGGGCGACGGCTTTGTCGCCCTCAAGGACGTCGCCGAGCGGCAGAACGTCTCCAAAAATACCTCGAACAGATCGTTCCGATGCTGAACAAGGCGGGCATTCTGGCCGCGAGCCGCGGCTTTCAGGGCGGCTACCGACTGGCGCAGGCGCCGGACCGGTGCACGGTCGGCGCCGTCCTGCGCGTCACGGAGGGCAGCATCGCGCCGGTCGCCTGCCTGGACCGGGACCCCGCGCTTTGCAGCCGCAGCGAGGACTGCATCACGCTGCCGGTGTGGCAGGGCCTGCGCCGCGTCATCGACGAATACCTCGACGGCATCACCCTGCAGGATATCCTCGACGGCAGCCTCGCCGGGTCTTTGGACGGCTGCCGGCCTGCGTCCGGCGCCTGAAGCCCCGGGGGACGCGCTTTTTCCCCCGAAACGTCTTGACTTACGCCGTGCGTTATGATAAGATTACAAGGTAGAATAGTACTTACGATCGGAGGATAATCGATATGGAACGCATTAAGACTCTGGAAACCCGCAATCTGTGCGAGAGCGCGAAGAACGGCGGCTGCGGCGAATGCCAGACATCCTGCCAGTCCGCTTGCAAGACGAGCTGCGGCATCGCAAACCAGCAGTGCGAGAACAAGGAAACGAAGTAATTTCTTTCCGCTTTTACAGTCCAGTACAGATCGCGCTCCTGTGGGGCGCCGAGAATGCCGCCTTCTGGCGGCATTTTTCATGTACGGAAACCGGAATACGAAAGGATTTTTCAGAATGATACATCGCTACAAACTCGGCGGGCTCAACATCGTGCTGGACGTCTGTTCCGGCTCGGTGCACGTTGTGGACGAGGTCGCCTACGACATCATCGGCATGTATGAGACGAGCACGCGCGCGGAGATCTGCGCCACGATGCTCGAGAAATACGGCGGCCGCGAGGACGTGACCGAGCAGGACATCCTCGAATGCTGCGACCAGATCGAGCAGCTCAAAGCGGACGGCAAGCTCTTCGCGCCGGACACCTTTGAGCCGATCGCCGGCGCGCTCAAGCAGAAGAGCGCGAACGTCGTCAAGGCGCTGTGCCTGCACGTGGCGCACACCTGCAACCTCAACTGCGCCTACTGCTTCGCGAGCCAGGGCAAGTACCACGGCGACCGCGCCATCATGTCGTTCGAGGTCGGCCGCCAGGCGCTCGACTTTCTGATCGAGCATTCGGGCAGCCGCCGCAATCTGGAGGTCGATTTCTTCGGCGGCGAGCCGCTGATGAACTTCGACGTCGTCAAGCAGCTCGTCGCCTACGCGCGCAGCCGCGAAAAGGAATGCAATAAGAATTTCCGCTTCACGCTGACGACGAACGGCGTGCTGATTGACGACGACGTGATCGACTTTGCAAACCGCGAGATGAGCAACGTCGTGCTGAGCCTCGACGGGCGCCGTGAAATCCACGACCGCTACCGCGTCGACTACGCGGGCAACGGCAGCTGGGACAAGATCGTGCCGAAGTTCCAGAAGCTCGTCGCGGCGCGCGGCGGCAGGAACTACTACATGCGCGGCACCTTCACGCACGCAAACCCGGATTTTCTGAAGGACATCCAGCAGATGCTCGACCTCGGCTTTACGGAGCTGAGCATGGAGCCGGTCGTCTGCGCGCCCGGCGACCCCGCGGCGCTGACCGAATCCGACCTTGAAATCGTCAAGGATCAGTACGAGCAGCTTGCGGCACTGATGCTCGAGCGCCGCCGCGAAGGCCGTCCCTTCACCTTCTACCACTACATGATCGACCTGACCGGCGGCCCGTGCATCTACAAGCGCATTTCGGGCTGCGGCTCCGGCACCGAATACATGGCGGTCACCCCGTGGGGCGACCTCTACCCCTGCCACCAGTTCGTCGGCGAGGAAAAATTCAAGCTCGGCGACGTCTGGACCGGCGTGACGAACGCGGAGACACAGGCGGAATTTGCGGCCTGCAACGTCTACGCGCACGAGGAGTGCCGCGACTGCTGGGCGCGCCTCTACTGCTCCGGCGGCTGTGCGGCGAACGCCTACCACGCGACCGGCTCGGTGCGCGGCGTGTACGGCGCGGGCTGCGAGCTCTTCAAAAAGCGCATGGAGTGCGCGATCATGCTCGAGGCCTCGAAGTCCCTCGAAAACGCATGATGGAAACGCCGATCTGCGATTTTGTGCGCGGCTACTGCGCGCGGGACACGCTGCGCCTGCACATGCCCGGCCACAAGGGCCGCGCGCTGCTCGGCATGGAAGCGCTCGACATCACGGAGTTTGACGGCGCCGACGAGCTGTACCGGGCCGAGGGCATCATCCGGCAGAGCGAGGAAAACGCCGCGCGCCTGTTCGGCGCGGCGCGCACGCTGTACTCCGCGGAGGGCTCCTCGCTGTGCATCCGCGCCATGCTGTACCTCGCGCGTTTGCACGCCGGGGAAAACGGCCTGCGGCCGGTCGTCGCCGCCGGGCGCAACGCGCACAAGGTCTTTCTGACCGCCGCCGCGCTGACCGGTCTGGACGTCGACTGGCTCTACCCCGAGAACCCGGAAAGCCTGATCGCCTGCACGGTCGAGCCCGCGATGCTCGAGGAGTACCTTGCGACGCACGAGCGGCCCGCGGCCGTCTATATCACAAGCCCGGATTACCTCGGCAACCTCGCCGACGTCGGCGCGCTCTCGGCCGTCTGCCGGCGCTACGGCGTGCTGCTGCTCGTCGACAACGCGCACGGCGCCTACCTGCATTTCCTGCCCGAGCCGTGCCACCCGCTCGACCTCGGCGCCGACATCTGCTGCGATTCGGCGCACAAGACGCTGCCCGCGCTGACCGGCGCCGCCTACCTCCACTTTTCAGAAAACGCCCCGGCCGCGCTGCTCGAGCAGGCCGAAAACGCGCTGTCCGTCTTCGCCTCGACGAGCCCGTCCTACCTCATACTACAGTCGCTCGACGCGGTCAACCGCTATCTGGCCGACGGCTACCGGGCGCGGCTTTGTGAGACGGTTCGGCGCACGGACGCGCTCAAGGCGCGGCTTGCGGCGCACGGCTTCGAGATCCGCGGCACAGAGCGGACCAAGCTGACGCTCGCGCCGAAGTCCTTCGGCTATACCGGCGACGCGCTCGCCGAGCATCTGCTCGCGGCCGACATCTTCTTTGAATTCCATGACCCCGATTATCTCGTCGCGATGTTTACGCCGGAGACAGACCCGGCCGATTTCGACCGGCTGGAGCGCGCGCTCTGCGCCGTCGAGCGGCAGGCCCCGATCCCGGACATGCCGCCGCTGCCGGGCCGCCCCGCGCGCGTCTGTGCGCCGCGCACCGCCCTCTTTTCCCCCGCGGCGCTGCTGCCGGTGGAAAACTGCGTCGGCCGCGTGCTCGCCGCCGCCAACGTCGGCTGCCCGCCGGCGGTCCCGATTGTCGCATGCGGCGAGCGGATTGACGAAAGCGCATTGCGCTGCTTCCGCTACTACGGCATTAAAACGTGCTCTGTGATGAAGGAACGCCCCTGAAAACAAAACAACGCCGCAGGAACCTGAACCGCTGTATGCGGTCGGGCGCCTGCGGCGCTTTTTATGCTGCGGGCCGCGTGGCACCGCCGCACAGCCGTTTTCCGTCCTTAAATCTTGATTTTCAGCCACTTGCCCTGCTTCATGCGGATGTAGCCGAGCAGGAAGCGCATGAACTGGTCGCCGACGAGGCCCATCCAGACGCCGAACAGGCCGAGGCCGAGCGGGTAGCAGAGCAACCAGCTCAGGCCCGGGCGGATGAACGTCACGCTGATCAGCGAGGCCAACGCCGTATACTTTGTGTCGCCGGCGCCGCGCAGGCAGCCGAAGAAAACGACCTGCGAAATCTGCATGTAGATGACGAAGCACAGGATGCGCATGATCATCACGCCGATGTCGAGGATCTCCGGCTCGTTCGAGAACAGCGCAAAGAGGTTGCGCCCAAAGAACAGGAACACCATGGACATCACAAAGGCGCACAGCAGGCCGAGCCGCTGGCACATGGCGGCGTAGAGCTTTGCGAGGTCGCGCCGCTCCTGCCCGAGGCTGCGGCCGACCAGAGCGACCGAGGCCACGGAAAGGCCGTCGCCGAACGAGAACGAAAGGCTCATCATGTTCATGCCGATCTGATGCGCCGCGTACTGCGTCGTGCCGAGGTTCGCCACCGTGATCGCGAACAGCAAAAAGCCGATGCGCATGAAAATCTGCTCGACGAACGCGCTTGTCCCGACATTGAGCAGCGAGCGGATGTCAAAGCGCGAGGCGATCCAGCCCCTGACGCCGCGGATGAAGACGAAGGACTGCTTGGAGAACATCGACGCGATCGACATGCCGCAGCCGACGACCGAGCCGATCACCGTCGCGATGGCCGCGCCGCGCGTGCCGAGTTCCGGGAAGCCGAAGTTGCCGCCGATCAGCAGGTAGTTGAACACGATGTTGACGAGATTCGAAACAATATTCGTGCGCATCGCGATTTTCGTGTTGCCCGCGCCGCGCTGGGCCGCGTTGATGATCATCATGACCGTCGTAAAGACGATGCCGCCCATGATGACCTGGAAGTACTCGACGGCCGCCTCGTGCGTATCCTCCGCCGAGCCCGCAAAGCGGATGATCGGGTCGGCAAAGGCAACGCAGACCACGCTGATAATCGCCGTCAGGATCACGGTGACGAGAATGCACATGCGCAGAATCTGCACGGCGCTTTCGCGGTTTTTCTCGCCGCGGCGGCGCGCAACCAGCGCCGAGATCGCCGTGCTCATCGCCATGAACACCGCGATGCCGATGAATTTCGGCTGCTGCGTCAGGCCGACCGCCGCGATCGCGTAGGAGCCGAGCACGCTGACCATGATCGTGTCGATGAAGCCGACGAGCGCCACGAGGAACGACTCGATGATCGACGGCCACGCGACCTGAACCGTATCCCGAAGCAGGCTTTTGGCCGGCGGGATCTCACCGGCCACCGGCTCCTGCCTAAGAATACGTGCTGTGTTGAACAAAGTCATAAAAA
>DSTMC04003__coassemble_1397_pt1 | contig 17409 bp, 15 predicted proteins | sample DSTMC04003__metabat2_high_PE_020 | metagenome-assembled genome bin DSTMC04003 | reverse complement strand
CCGCTGTGCATGCCGCTGCTGATTTCCTCGGTCGGCCGCATCCACGATACCGCCGCGGCCGCCGAGATGCGCGGCTTCACGCTGCGGACGCGGGAGAGCCAGAGCCGTCGCTATACATTCAAAAGCGGCGATCTTTTCGCCGCGCTGATCGCCGCCGCGCTCGTTGCAGCGGGCGCGCTGCTTTGAAACCAGAAAGGACTTGACGATTATGATGATGAAACAGGAACAGCTCGACCGGATCCAGAGCCAGATGCGCCGCCTCAAGGCGCTGCCCGGCGGCTTCTACCAGAAGAAATTCGACGGCATCGACGTGATCCGCGACCAGGCGGATTTTGAGAAGCTGCCGTTCACGAACAAGGAAGAGCTGCGCGACGCGTATCCGCTCGGCATCGCCGCGGTGCCGGAGGAGGAGATCGTGCGCATCCACTCCTCCTCGGGCACGACCGGCACGCCGGTCATCATCCCCTACACGAAGCAGGACGTCGAGGACTGGGCCGAGCTCTTCAAGCGCTGCTACGAGATGGCGGGCATCACGGCGCGCGACCGTATCCAGGTGACGCCCGGCTACGGCCTGTGGACCGCGGGCATCGGCTTCCAGAACGGCGCGGAGAAGCTCGGCGCGATGGTCATCCCGATGGGCCCCGGCAACACGGATAAGCAGCTGCGCATGATGCAGGACATGAAGAGCACCGTGCTCTGCGCCACGTCGTCCTACGCGCTGCTGCTGGCCGAGGAGATCGAAAAGCGCGGCATCCGCGACAAAATCCACCTGAGAAAGGGCGTCATCGGCAGCGAGCGCTGGGGCGACAAGATGCGCCGCCGCATCGCGCGCGAGCTCGGCGTCGAGCTGTACGACATCTACGGCCTCACCGAGGTGTACGGCCCGGGCATCGGCATGAGCTGCGCGCACCAGTGCGGCATGCACTACTGGGACGATTTCGTCTACTTCGAGATCATCGACCCGAAGACCGGCGCGGTGCTGCCGGACGGCGAGTACGGCGAGCTCGTCATCACGACGCTCCGGAAGCAGGGCGCGCCACTGATCCGCTACCGCACGCACGACCTGACGCGCATCATGACCGGCGAATGCGCCTGCGGCTCGCCGTTCCCGCGCATCGACATCCTGATCGGCCGCAGCGACGATATGGTCAAGGTCAAGGGCGTCAACATTTACCCCGGCCAGATCGAGGACGTGCTGCGCGACATCCCGGGCGTCTCGAGCGAGTACCAGGTCATGATCGACCACCTGTACGGCAAGGACATCATGACGCTGTTCTTCGAGACCGAGGCGGGCGCGGACCGCGACGCCGTCGGGCTCGACGTGCAGCGCGAATTCAAGGCCAAGGTCGGCCTCACGATCGTCCCGCGGCCGGTCTCCATCGGCGAGCTGCCGCGCAGCGAAAAGAAATCCACCCGCGTGTTCGACAACCGCTACTGAGCCTGTTTCGGCCGGCGTCCGCTTCTGCGGAGGTCGGCCGATTTTCGGTTGACAAACCCGCGCAGCCTGTTATACTAAAAACAGAAGAGGGGGCGGCGCTGCTTTGCGCGGGCGCCGCCGGCCGGACGGGAGGAATTGCCATGAAGAAAAACGGAGTGCGCGCGCTGGCTGCGGCCGGCCTTATCGGGGCGGTTTTGCTTTCGGCTTCGGGCTGCAGCACGCTGGCCGCGGCCGGGCTGCAGCGGGCAGCGGCTTCACCGACGCCGCAGGCGACGGCGGTGCCGCTGTATACGCCAACGCCGGAGCCGACGGAGAAGCCGACCGTGGAGGCGCTGCCCACCGCGGCGCCGAACGACAGCCCGGAGGTGCCGGCCACGCCGGAGCCGGGCACGGTGCAGATCACCGAGGAGAATTACCAGACGCTGTTTGCGCCCGCGCCGGGCTACGACCACATCGGCGTCGCGTACATGAAGGCCCCGGCGGCGTACAGCACGTTTGCGGACGCCTACCTGCCATACGGCGGCTCGATCGTCTACCGCGACGGCGGCTACACGGTGCTCGGCTCCGCGCACGGCATTTCCGTTCTCGAGCGCGTCTTTGACGCCGGGCCGTCCGCGACCGCCGAGACTTCGATGGAGAGCCTGACCGCGTATTACGAGGCGCTGCTCGCAGAGAGCGGCGAGTCGCTCGATTCATTGGGCGAGACGGATTACTACGCCGAGTACGACATCGCCGTGCAGCAGGCGCAGTCGCTTTCCGGCGACGGCCAGTATACGCACAGCGCGATCCTCTACAGCGATACGCGCGGGAACGGGTACTATTTTCAGGCGATCCTGCTGTACTTCCCGGAGCAGTTCGACGAGGAAACGCCCGCGCTGCTCGAGGAGCTCAGCGACGTTTTCGGCATGACGCTGCCACAGCCGTGACGCGGCCGCGCGTTTCAGCCCGGCAAAACGGGCCGCGGCGAGCAAAGCGGCAATCGGCTTCGCCGACCGAAACAAAAAATAAGGAGTGGGGATTAAGATGAAAAACCAGTTGTCTGTTTTTTACGAGCATATCGTCGACGCGCAGAGCCAGACGGGTTTGCCGCTCGAGACGGTGTGCGAAAAGGTGAAGGGCTTCGGCTTTGACTTTGTGGAGATCGACGCCAAGCGCCTGTTTGCGGAGAGCGAAACGATTCTGCCGATGCTCGAGCGCGCGGGGCTCGGCGTCAACTGCATCTACTATTTCTTCGACTTCGGCGCGGCGGGCGGCTCGCCGGAAGCGGACCGCGCGGCGGCGCAGCGCGTCGTCGACCTGTGCGGCCCGGCAAAGTGTAACAAAGTGCTTGCCGTCACCGGTTTCCTGACCGAAGCGGAGATGGACCGCAGCGGCGCGGCCTATGCGAAGCGCCGCGATGCGATGGCGGCTTCGCTCGGCGTGCTGATCGAGCTTGCGGCGGCGCAGGGCGTCACGGTCGTGATGGAGGACTTCGACGGCGACAGCGCGCCGTTCTCGACGGCGGCCGAGCTGCTCTGGTTCATGCAGAACGTGCCCGGCCTGCGCTGCGGCTTCGATACCGGGAATTTCCTCTACAGCGAGGAGGACGCCGCGGCGGTGCTGCCCGATTTCCTGCCCTATATCTCGGCCGTACACTGCAAGGACCGCGGCTGGGCGAAAAATGCGGGTGAGCCGAAGATCACCGTCGGGGGCCGCGCGATGTACCCGGTGGCGGTCGGCGACGGCGACCTCGACATGGCCGGCATGGTGCGGACCATTCTGGACGCGGGCTACACCGGCGTGTTTGCCGCCGAGCATTTCGGGTCCGCCGACCAGCTCCGCGACATGGAGCGCTCGGCGCAGTATCTGAAAAACCTGTAAAAGGAGAACGATCGCATGAAAAACGGAGGGAGGCTCGGCGCGGCGCTGCTCGCCCTGTGCCTGCTGCTGTGCGGCTGCACCTGTGGTGCTGCGCAGCGGGAGGGCGCCGCTTCGGCGGCGGAAGCGGTCGGCCGGGCGGCGCGGCCCGCCCCAACGCCGGCGCCGGCGCGCGAAGCCGCGGTCGGTTCCGTGCCGCGCACGACGCCGGAGCCAACCCCCGCGCCTGCGCCGGAAGCGCTGCTCCTGCAGAACATGACGCTGGAGGAAAAGGTCGGCCAGATGTTTTTCGTGCGGTGTCCGGAAACGGACGGCGCGGCGATGGTCGCGCAGTACCAGCCGGGCGGCATTCTGCTGTTCGGCCGGGATTTTGAAGGCCTCTCGCGCGAGCAGGCCGCGGAGACGATCGCCGCCTACCAGCGGGAGGCGAAGATCGGGCTGCTCGTCGGCGCCGACGAGGAGGGCGGCGACGTCGTGCGCGCCAGCGACAACCCGCAGCTTTCGGAAGCGCCGTACCGGTCGATGCGCGCGCTGTATGCGGAGGGCGGCACACCGCTGCTCTGCGCGGCGGAGGCCGAAAAGTGCCGCATGCTGCGCGGCCTCGGCGTCAATGTGAATTTTGCGCCGGTCTGCGACATTTCGGACGACCCGGCGGCGTTCATGTACGCGCGGTCGCTCGGCCTTCCCCCGGCGGAGACGGCCGCGGCGATCGGCGAGGTCGTCGCGACGTACGAGGCGGAAAACGTCGGCACCGTTTTAAAGCATTTCCCCGGCTACGGCAATGCGGCGGACAGCCACACGGGCGTCGTGTACGACGACCGCGACTTGGCGGCGTTTGAGGACGGCGCGTTCCTGCCGTTTAAAGCCGGCATAGATGCCGGGGCCGACTGCGTGCTCGTCACGCACAACATCGTGCCCTGCGTGGACGGCGAAGCGCCCGCGTCGCTCTCCGCGGCGTGGCACGCGGTCCTGCGCGATACGCTCGGCTTTGCCGGCGTCATCATCACCGACGACCTCTCGATGGGTGGCGTCACCAATTACACGGACGGCGCGTCGTCGGCGGTCGCGGCGGTGCTCGCCGGCAACGACATGCTCTGCTGCACCGATTTTGAGACGCAGATCCCCGCGGTTCTCCGCGCCGTGGAGGACGGCACGATCAGCGAAGCGCGCATCGACGAAAGCGTGCTGCGCATCCTGCGCTGGAAGCTCGAGCGCGGGATCATAACCGCCCAGACCGAATGAAATAGCCGAGCGCCCGGAAGCGTCTGCTTTCCCGGGCGTTTCCGTTTTTTAAGAAAATTGTTAAATTCATGCGGGCCGAAATATGGTACAATAGGAAGCGTGAAAGCGCGGCGGCGCCGGTGCGGCCCGCCGCGCGGCCTGTTCGAAAAAGGCCGCGATACCGGAGAGAGGCTTGGAAATTGGGATGGTAAATCATAAAATTCTGATTGTGGAGGATGACGCGGCGATCGCCGGGGCCATCACGCGGATACTGGATTCCTGGCAGATGGAGTCCCGCTGCGTGCGCGATTTCCGCGATGTGCTGCGCGAGTTTACGGAATACGACCCGCATCTCGTGCTGATGGACGTCACGCTGCCGTTTTTCAACGGCTACCACTGGTGCAGCGAGATCCGCAAGATCTCGGCGGTGCCGGTGCTTTTTGTGTCGAGCGCGGCGGAAAACATGAACATCGTCATGGCGGTCGACATGGGCGGCGACGATTTCATCGCAAAGCCCTTCGACCCCACGGTGCTGATGGCGAAGATCCGCGCGCTGCTGCGCCGCACGTACGACCTCGGCGACCGCGTGCCGGTCATCGAGCACCGGGGCGCGGTGCTGAACCTCAACGACGGCACGCTGCTGTGCGACGGCAAAAAGACGGAGCTGACGCGCAATGAGTTCCGCATCCTGCAGACGCTGCTCGAGAGCCGCGGCAAGGTCGTCAGCCGCGAAACGCTGATGACGCGCCTGTGGGAGTACGACCTCTATGTGGAGGAAAACACGCTGACCGTCAACATGACGCGGCTGCGCAAGAAGCTCGCGGCGGCAGGGCTTACGGATTACATCACGACGCGCGTCGGCAGCGGGTATATCATCGAGTGAGCGGGGGACGCGCCGGGCGGCCGTCGCCCCGCAGAGGAGGGTGCGGATGAAAAAGAAGGAATGGCAGATTCTGCTTTCATACATTCGGGCGCATATCGGCGTCGCGCTGTTTCTCGCCGGCTCGGCGGCCGTGTTCGCCGTCGTGCTTTTCCTTTCCGGCCTGCCGGCGGAGCCGGTGCGCTACGCGGCGCTGCTCTGCGCGGTGGGCGGCGCCGTCTGCGCGCTGCCCGGGTATCTGCAGTACCGCAGGCGGTATAAAGCGGCCGAGCTCGCGCTGCAGGGACTGCCCGAGGCGGTGGACCGCCTGCGCGCGCCGCTCGGCGCCGTGGAGGAGGCGTACGACGCGGCGCTGCGCCGCCTGTGCGCCATGCTCGCGAAGAGCGAGACGGACCGCCAGCGCCAGCGGATCGAGAACGCCGACTATTTCACGATGTGGATCCACCAGATCAAGACGCCGATCGCCGCGATGCAGCTCATCCTGCGCGAGCAGGACGACGCGCGCAGCCGCGAGCTGCTCGCCGAGCTGTTCCGCATCGACCAGTACGCCGAAATGGCGCTGACCTACGCGCGGCTCGAAAGCCCGACGACCGACCTCGTGCTCAGGCGCTGCGCGGTCGAGCCGATCGTGCGGAGCGTGGTGCGGCAGTACGCGGGGCAGTTCGTGCGGCGGCACGTCGCGCTGCGGTGCGAGATCGAGCCGGTCTGCGCGCTGACGGACGAGAAGTGGCTCGCGTTCATCCTCGGGCAGCTGCTCTCGAACGCGGTCAAATACACGGAAAACGGCACGGTGACGGTGCGCGTCACCAAAGAGCTGGTGCTCAGCGTTTCGGATACCGGCATCGGCATCGCGCCGGAGGATCTGCCGCGCATCTTCGAAAAGGGCTTCACCGGCTACAACGGCCGCGCCGGGCGGAAATCGACGGGGCTCGGCATGTACCTGAGCCGCTGCGCCGCCGAAAAGCTCGGCCACCGGATCTCGGTGCAGTCCGCGCCCGGGCAGGGCACGACGGTTTCGGTCGACCTGCGTTCGGTCGATCTCGGCGTCGAATAAAGGCCGCGGCTTGTGTGCGGCTTGTCCGGCTCCCCGCGGGGGAGCCGTTTTTCTGCGCGGAAAACGGCATGTGACAGGCCATGTGACAAAAATGTAAGGTCCGGGGCGCGTTTTGTAAGGCGAATCGATGTTGCGCGCCGCGCGGATGCGGTATACTGTGTACAGTTTCAGAACCCGATTTGAGAAAGGAGATTTTCAGAAATGGCTGTATTGGAAGTCAACGGTCTGAAAAAGATTTATACGACGCGCTTCGGCGGCAACCGCGTGCAGGCGCTCACCAATGTCTCGTTCGCGGTGGAGCGCGGCGAGTACGTCGCGATCATGGGCGAGTCCGGCTCGGGCAAGACGACGCTGCTCAACATTCTGGCGGCGCTCGACCGCCCGACGCAGGGCGAGGTCTGGCTGAACGGCCGCGCGCTCTCGAGCGTCAGCGAGAAGGAGATCGCCGCGTTCCGCCGGCAGAACCTCGGCTTCGTGTTTCAGGATTTCAACCTGCTCGACACGTTCTCGCTGCAGGACAACATCTTCCTGCCGCTCGTGCTCGCGGGCAAGCATTACCCGGAGATGAACCAGCGCCTGCGCCCGATCGTCGAGAAGCTCGGCATTTCGGACATCCTCTCGAAGTACCCGTACGAGGTCTCCGGCGGCCAGAAGCAGCGCGCCGCCGTGGCCCGCGCGCTGATCACGTCGCCGCAGATCATCCTGGCGGACGAGCCGACCGGCGCGCTCGACTCCCATGCGGCCGACAGTCTGCTCTCGCTCTTCGGCGAAATCAACCGCGACGGCCAGACGATCCTGATGGTCACGCACTCCACGAAGGCCGCAAGCCACGCGAGCCGCGTGCTGTTCATCAAGGACGGCGTCGTGTTCCACCAGCTTTACCGCGGCGGCGCGACGAACGAGGAGATGTTCCGCCGCATTTCGGACACGCTCACGACGATGGCGACCGGAACGTCTGGTGCGTCCGGTGCGACCGGCGCGGCCGATACAACCGGCGCAGGGGCCTGAAAGGAGCGCCGCTATGAACTCTCTCTACATGCGTCTGGCGGGGCAGAACATCAAAAAGCACCGGCGTAGCTATGTGCCGTATATGCTGACCGGCATCCTGACCGCCGCCGTCTACTACATCCTGCACTCCCTCGCGATTAACCCGGACGTGGGCGAGACCGCGAGCGCGATGCTGAACCTCGGCGTCGTCATCGTCATGGTCTTCTCCGTCATCTTCCTGTTTTACACGAACAGCTTCCTGATGAAGCAGCGCAAAAAGGAATTCGGCCTTTACAACGTGCTCGGCATGAACAAGGGGCACATCGCCCGCGTGATCGGCCTGGAAACGCTGATCGCCGCGCTCGTCATTCTGGCGGGCGGCATCGGCGCCGGCATGCTGCTCGACCGGCTGATCTACCTGCTCGTTGCGAACCTCATCGGCTTCGAGGTGTCGCTCGGCTTTTACATTTCCACCGGCAGCATCGTGCAGACGCTGCTCCTGTTCGGCGTCATCAGCTTCCTGATCTACCTCTCGAACATTTTCCGCGTCTGGCGCGCGAAGCCGATCGAGCTGCTGCAGGGCGGGAACATCGGCGAGCGCGAGCCGAAGACCAAGGTCTTTATGGCGATTCTCGGCGCGGCGTGCCTCGGCAGCGGCTATGCGCTGTCGATCCTCTCCTCGCAGGAGGCGGGGCTCGCGATCCTCTCCTTTTTCGTTGCCGTGCTGCTCGTCATCTTCGGCACCTACTTGCTCTTTACGGCCGGCAGCATCGCCGTTCTGAAGCTCCTGCGCCGCAACAAGAACTATTACTACAAGACGCAGCACTTCATCAGCGTATCCGGCATGCTGTACCGCATGAAGCAGAACGCGGTCGGCCTTGCGAACATCTGCATCCTCTCCACGATGGTGCTCGTCACGATTTCGTCTACGTGCTCGCTCTGGTTCGGCTCGAACCAGATGATCCGCAACCGCTACCCGAGCGACATCATCGCCTATATTTACGGTGATGCGCTGACAAAGGAATTCGACGAGTATTTCAGAGGCGAGATGGATAAGCACCCGGAATTCACCTGGCAGAGCTACGTGTACACGGCGTTCACGACGGAATACGACCCGAACGGCAGCTTCAGGATCGAGGCGGACACCGGCAGCGCGCTGAATTCTCTGACCGGCCTGAGCAGCTATCTGGAGACGGCGGTCATGCCGCTGAGCCAGTACAATGCGATCACGGGGCAGTCGGTCGAGCTCGGCGAAAACGAGGCGATGGCCTTCCTCAAGGACGGCTCGGCGTTCAGCGGCAGCGCGATCGAGCTGTACGGCAAGACGTATACGCCGGTGGAGCCGCCCGAGACCTTCCCGATCCGCGGCATGGTGTCCGCGAATATTCTCGACGCGGCCGTGCTGGTGATCCCGGACTACGAGGCTATGCTCTCCCGCATCGGAGAGGAGGAGAAGCTGTCGGCGAGCCGCACCGTCTACTGCGTCGACCTCGGGGACCTGTCCGACGACGAGCAGTCCGCCTACTTTGCGGAATTTAATGATAATGCAGTGCTGCAAACGCAAGCCGCGGGCGGCTGGTCGCTGGAGTGCCGCGTGGACAACGAGCGCGACGCCTACGCGATGTACGGCACGTTCCTCTTCATGGGCATTTCGCTCGGCCTGCTCTTCACGATGGCCGCCGTGCTCATCATCTACTACAAGCAGATCTCCGAGGGCCTCGACGACAAGGCGCGCTTCTCGATCATGCGCAAGGTCGGCCTGAGCCAGAGCGAGGCCAAGCGGTCGATCCACTCGCAGATCCTCACGGTGTTCTTCCTGCCGCTGGTCACGGCCGGCATCCACATCATCTTCGCGTTCCCGATCATCAACTGCATCCTGCGCGCGATGATGCTCCAGCAGGTCACGACGTTTATCGTCTGCACCGCGGTCACGTTCGTCGTATTCGCGGTGTTCTACGCAATCGTCTACGCCCTGACGGCGAAGGTCTACTACCGGATCGTCAGCGAGCAGAACTGAAGCGTTCGCCATCTTTCACGATGATTTAATATCCCAAGCAAATCCCGCACGGCTCGCTTGCTGCCGTGCGGGGTTTGCTTTTTGGCGCATTGATTTTGCAGAAAAAATATGCTATAGTAAGGGCAAAGCCGGCGCCTTGTGCGGCCGGCAGACTGTGTTCGAATGAGGATGGTGGGATTCAGATGTTTTGCATCCATTGCGGAAAGGAAATTCCGGAAGGCGCGGCGTTCTGCGTGCACTGCGGCAGGCCGCAGGGAGAAGGCCCGGCGACCGGCGTGCAGCCGCAGCAGCCGGCGGCGCCGGAGACGGCTGCACCCGAAAAGCCGGTGACGGCGGAGCAGAACCCTCCGGCCGCACCGTCCGGCGCGCCGGTTGTGCCGACGGAGGAAGCGGCCGCTCCGCAGGCGAAGCCCGCGCAGGCGGAGCTGCCGGGCTCCCCGTATGCGCACCCTGCGGAAAAGCCGGTGCGGAAGAAGGACAGCCGGCTGCCGCTGGCGCTCGGCCTGTGCGCCGGCGGCGCGGTGCTGGCCGTCGTGCTCGTCGTCGTGGTCACGCAGTGGCTTCTGCCGATGCTCAGGGACGGAGAATCCCTCCCGGTCGATGCGCCGGCGGGGAGCGCGCCGGTGCAGACGTCGCCCGCGCCGGATGCGGAGCCGAGCGAGGCGCCGGCCGTGGTGGAAGCCACGCCCGTGCCGGAGGCGACGCCCGAGCCAGCCATGCCGATGGAGCCGATCGCAGTTGCCGCAGGAGAAGCATACGAGTATGATTTGGATGGCGACGGCGTGGACGAGCGGATCCAGCTGACCGCGGAGCAGGGCGAATACTACGAAAACTATACGCTGCTTCTGAATGACCAGCCGGTCCCGATCGAGGGCGCGGAAGGCTTTGAGACGGAGCTGTGGATCGTCGACATCGACGTCAGCGACGGGCAAAAGGAGCTCTGCTTCTCCGTGATGCAGGACAGCTACGGCCTCGGCGTCTATGCGATCATCGGGTGGCGGGACGGCGCGCCGACGGTGCTTGCGGATCTGAAATCGATCCCGATCCTGATGGGCCGCGGCGCGGTGTCCCGCAAGATCACGCAGGAATTCCCCGGGGACGGCACGTTTACGGTCTGGGCGGATACGCCCGTGTACAGCGAGGCGTTCGGCTGCATGTATGTGGGCGTCCCGTATGTGTACGACGGCGTATCGGTCACGGCGGCGGAAACGCAGGTCTACAGCCTGCGCGTGGACAGCGCCCTTGCGCCGCATTACGCGGCGTATACGCCGTTCAAGGCGTATTCGGAGCCGGGCGGCAGTCTGGAATCGTTTACGGCGACGCTCGGCACGGTCTATGTGCCGGATCAGCTCGCGCTGGTCGGCGGCACGCTGTACCTGCACGTTGTTTCCGAGGACGGCGCGCAGAGCGGGTGGATCTCCGAAAAGAGCGACCGGAGCGCCTACTACGAGGTGCCGCCCGGCTGGGGCTGAGCCGGAGCGGACCGCACACCGTGCGGCTGATAAAAGCGAAGAGCGGAGATGCACCGGGCATCTCCGCTCTTTCTCATTTCTTTTTGAAAATCTTTTTGAAGTCGGGGCTTTTGGGCTTCGCGGGCTTTTTCGGCTTTCGGGACTGCTCGATCACGTGCGCGCTCAGCGGGCGGCCCGTCGCGCCGCTCGTGTAGTGCGAGGCCTCGATATACGGGTACCGGCCCGGGGCGAGGTCGTCGTTCGTCAGGTTTTTCTGAAGCAGGCGGTTCGAGGTGACGCGCTTGATCACCGTGTAGATCACGGCGGCAAGCGGCGTGCCGATGATGATGCCCATGATGCCGAACAGGTTGCTGCAGACCGTCACCGCGGTCATGACCCAGACGCCCGGCAGGCCGATCGTAGAGCCGACGACCTTCGGGTAAATCACATTGCCCTCAAACTGCTGCAGGCAGATGATGAAGACGACGAACCAGATCGCGTCCATCGGGTTGACGAGCAGCAGCAGGAAAGCGCCGATCGCGCAGCCGATATAGGCGCCGAGAATCGGGATCAGCGCCGAAAGCGTGATGATGCAGGAGATCAGCAGCGCGTAGTCGAAGCCGATCAGCGACATGCCGATGAAGCACAGGCAGCCGAGGATGATGCATTCGGTGAGCTGGCCGCGCACAAAGGACGAAAAGACGCTGTTCGCGGTGACGCCGATGTCGGCGAGCGTCGCGACGGCCTTTTTCGGCAGGAACGAATAGACGACGCGCTTGAGCGAGAGCAGCAGGCTCTCCTTGCCCATCAGGAAGTAAACCGAAAAGATGATGGCGAGGATGAACGTGAAGATGCCGCTCGCCACATTGACGGTCGCGTTGACGAGCGAGCTGACGAGGCTCGAGGTGAATTCCGTCGCACCCGTGAGGATGCTCGTCCAGTTGAAATCCTTGAGGAAATCCAGACTGTTTTCCAGATTCAGGTTGAGCTCGACGGAAAGCTGGTCGAGCCACTTCGTCACGTTCTGCACATAGATCGGGATATTGACGCGCGCGGTCTCGCCGATGAGCTCGAGCGACTGGAAGATCTCCGGCACGATGTACAGCACGATCGCGAGCAGAATCAGGATGACGACGGCGAACGAAAGCGCCACGCACAGCGGGCGGCGGATCCTGTGCCAGAACCGGTTTGTCCCGCGCGTCAGGCGGCCGAAGATGAAGTTTTCAAAAAGGTTCAGGAAAACGTTCAGAATATAGGCGATGAATAAGCCGGCGATCAGCGAGCTGAGCGCGTTCATGAGCACGCCGCCGACGTGCATCAGGCTGTCAAAGCAGAACAGCACGTAAATCAGGCCGACCGTGAAGGCGGAAACCGCAATGGCCGGCTTTACGAAGGATTTCGCAGCGGGTTTTTCAGCCTGCCGCGCTTCCGGTCTTGTCTCCTTGTCCAATGATACCCCTCCAGGTGCGAAAGATCAGAATGTGAATTTTGTGCCGCTTTCAAAGGACTTGTACGCGCCGTCCATCAGGCGGGTGAGCATGACGGCCTCGTCGACCGTAGACGGCGCGGGGGCGCCCTCCGTTACCGCGTCGACCCACTGGTCGATCGGCAGCGCCACCTTTTCGGGCAGCTCGAGGTCGACCCATCTGCCGCCGGTCGCCTTGCCGCCCCACCGGGCGCTCTCGCCGTGGATCATCAGCGAGCCGTCCGTGCCGCTGATCTCGAGCGTGTACGGGTTGCACTCGGAGACGAAGCCGGTTTCGGAAACGCCGATCGCGCCGTTTTCAAACTCGATGACCGAGACGGCGTTGTCCTCGACGCCGCGGTTCGTGACCGCCGTAAACGTGGAGGTGATCGTCTTCGGTGCGCCGAGCAGCCAGTAAAGCGTGTACATCGGGTGCGCGCCGAGGTCGATCATCGCGCCGCCGCCGCACTGCGCCTTGTCGTAGAAATGCGGGGGCAGCCAGTCCGCAGAGCTGCCGTTGTGCACGTTGCGCACGCGCGCGTAGGTCACGCGGCCGAGCTTGCCGGAATCGAGCATCGCCTTCGCGGCGCGGAGCGTCGGGAACGTGCGGTGCGGGTAGGAGATCGTGAAGACCTTGCCGGAGGCCCTGATGGCTTCGGCCGCCTTTTCAGCGTCCTCGACGCCGATGGTGAGCACCTTCTCCGTGAAGATGTTCTTCTTCGCGGCGGCCGCCTTCTGCAGAAGCGCCGGGTGGTCGCAGGTCGCGGAGCAGAGCACGATGCTGTCGATGTCCGCGTCGTTCAGGATGCTGTCGAGATCCGCCGTGAACGGCAGGCCCATCTTGTCGGCGAACGCCTTGCCGCGGGCGGCGTCGCTGTCCCAGACGGCGACGGCTTCCGCCTTCGGGTTCTCGAGGATCGCCCGTGTGTACTCCTCCGTGTGCACATGCCATGTGCCGATAATTGCTACTTTCATGATGTTCAGACTCCTCCGTTTTTTTAAAATCAGGTTTTCTGATTGAACTGCTTGTGGCAGCGCTGGCAGGTGACAAGGATCTTGCCGCGTCCGCGCGGCGCACGCAGCTGCTGGCGGCAGTTCGGGCACTTGAAATATTTGTATGTCTTGCGCTCCCGGAATGCCGTTCTTCTAATTCTAAACCATTTTTGCAGCGGTGTCCACACTTTTAGGAAAGAATAATATTCTTTCTGCCGCTGGGCGGTATTCCGGGAGAGCATGCGGAAAATCGCATAGATGTAAAAGGCATAGGCGATCAGGGTCAGCGGCCAGAACCGCGTGAGCTGCGCGATGAACGCAATCACGAGGCCGGCGATGAGCAGAACGAGGTTCAGCGTATCCGTTCCGTAGCGCCCGTACATAAATCTTCTCAGCTTTTCCAAAAACACGTGAGAACACGCTCCTTGCTAGATTTTACTCTAATCAGTATAATGCCGCCGCGGTCGATTTTCAAGGAAGGCGCAAGTTCTTTAATAGTAAATTTACAGTTTATTCTTAGTCGCCGCAAGTCGCCGCAGTCGCCGCGGCTCTGCGCGCACGGCGGCAGAAATTTCCTCTTGACAGTTGAGAACGCATGTTCTATAATGTTCTCAAAGAAACGCGAACAGATATTCGCAACATGTGTTCCGAATAAAGTTTCCCGGGGGAGGAAGAACTGTGGACCGCGTCATCCTGCACATCGATATGAACAATTTCTACGCGTCGGTCGAGACGCTGTACGACCCTTCGCTGCGGGATGTGCCGATGGCCGTCGGCGGCGACCGCGAGCGCAGGCACGGCATCGTGCTCGCGAAAAACATGCTGGCGAAGGCGAAGGGCGTGAAGACGGCCGAAGCGCTCTGGGAGGCCGAGCGCAAGTGCCCGGGCATCCGGTTTGTGCCGCCGCATTTCGACCGTTACGCGAAGTATTCGCGGCTTGCAAAAAGCATTTACGCGCAGTACACCGACATGGTGGAGAGCTTCGGCCTCGACGAGTGCTGGCTCGACGTCACCGGCAGCACGCGCCTGTTCGGCAGCGGGCGCGAGATCGCGGAGGAGATCCGCCTGCGCATCCGGGAGGAGCTCGGGCTCACGGTTTCGGTGGGCGTGTCGTTCAACAAGATCTTTGCGAAGCTCGGCAGCGATTACCGCAAGCCGGACGCCGTGACCGAGATCACGCGGGAAAACTTCCGGGAGATCGTCTGGCCGCTCGACGCGGGGGCGCTGCTGTTCGTCGGGAAATCGACGCAGGCCGCGCTGCGCAAGTACGGCATGCGGACGATCGGCGACGTCGCGCAGGCCGACCGCCGGCTGCTGCGCCGGCTGCTCGGCAAAAACGGCGAGCAGCTCAACATTTACGCGAACGGCGAGGATATGGCGCCCGTGGCGCGCATCGGCGAAGCGGAGGAGCTCAAGAGCGTCAGCAACAGCACGACGGCGATCCACGACCTGCGCGACGACGGCGAGATCCGCGCGGAGCTGTACATGCTTTCGGAGAGCGTCGCGCACCGCCTGCGCGAAAAGGGCCTGAGCGGCTACAACGTGCAGCTTTCGGTGCGCAAGTACAACCTCGAGACGTACCAGCGGCAGAAAATGCTCGACGTGGCGGTCGCCGACTCGGAGAGCATCTTCCGCGCGGCTTACGGCCTTTTCCGGGCGCACCACACGGGGGAGTCGATCCGCAGCATCGGCGTGCGCGTCTCGTCGCTCGTGCCGCTCGGCATGACGCAGTGCTCGCTGTTCGGCGACGCCGCCCGCGGCCAGCGGATGCAGAAGCTCGAAACGGCGGTCGATTTCCTGCGCTGCAAGTACGGCGAAGACGTGGTCGAGCGCGGCATCCAGCGCATGCACAGCGACCTGTTCGAAACCGAGGACGTGCGGCGCCGCACGCACATCGAGAACCCGTTCAAGGGCGTGGCGGTGTAGGGAGAGGACGAAGATGGACACGATGGAAAAGCTGCGGATCCTGACGGACGCCGCCAAATACGATGTGGCCTGCACCTCGAGCGGCGTCGACCGCGCGGGCGTAAAGGGCGGGCTGGGCTCGGCCGCCGCGTGCGGCATCTGCCACAGCTTCGCAAGCGACGGCCGCTGCATCTCGCTTTTGAAGGTGCTGATGAGCAACGTCTGCGCCTACGACTGCGCGTACTGTCTGAACCGGCGCACGAACGAGACGATGCGCGCGACGTTCCGCCCGCGGGAGCTGGCCGACCTGACGATCAGCTTTTACCGCCGCAACTATATCGAGGGGCTGTTCCTGAGCTCGGCGGTCGTCGGGTCGCCGGACTACACCTGCGAGCTGATGCTGCAGACGCTGCGGATCCTGCGCGTTGAATACCGCTTCGGCGGCTATATCCACGTGAAGGCGATCCCCGGCGCGGACGACGCGCTGATCCGCGCGCTCGGGCTGCTTGCGGACCGCATGAGCGTCAACATCGAGCTGCCCTCGAACGAGAGCCTTACGCGCCTTGCGCCGCAGAAAACGAAGGAAAACATTCTGGCGCCGATGACGCATATCCGCGACGGCATCCGCGAGAACGCGCACGACCTCGTGCGGTACCGCAGCGCGCCGCGCTTCGTGCCCGGCGGGCAGTCCACGCAGATGATCATCGGCGCGACGCCCGAAAGCGACCGGCAGATCCTCCGGCTGACCGAGGGCCTTTACAGAAAGTACGCCTTGAAGCGCGTGTTTTACTCTGCGTATATTCCACTCGTCGAGGACCGCAGCCTGCCGGCGCTGAACACCGCGCCGCCGCTGCTGCGGGAGCACCGGCTCTACCAGGCCGACTGGCTGCTGCGCTTCTACGGCTTCACGGCGGAGGAGATCCTCGACGACGCGCACCCGGACTTCAACCCGCAGCTCGACCCGAAGTGCAACTGGGCCGTGAACCACCCCGAGGAATTCCCCGTGGAGGTGAACCGCGCGCCGTACGAAAAGCTGCTGCGCGTGCCGGGCATCGGCGTGACGAGCGCAAAGCGCATCCTGCGGGCGCGCCGCACGGCGAAGCTCGACTTCGACGGGCTGAAGCGGCTCGGCGTCGTGCTCAAGCGCGCGAATTACTTCATCACCTGCCAGGGCAAATCGATCAGCCGCATCCGCACGGACAACCCCGCGGTGCTCGCGGGAATTCTGCGCGACCGCGGCCTGCCGCAGGGCGGCTTCCAGCCCGAAATGCCCGAACAGCTTTCGCTGTTCACGCCGACAAAGGAGGATACCGTAAAATGTCTGACCGGCCAGCTGTGATCTACTATTACGACGGCACGTACATGGGCTTTCTGTCCTGCGTGTTCGAGAGCTTTGCCGCGCACGAGGACCCGGTCTCGATCTGCCCGGCCGACGCGGCGGACCAGACCGCGCTGTTCGGTGCGAAATACATCGAGACGGACAGGGCGCGCGCGGAGCGCGTGCGCGTCTCGATCCCGAAGAAGATGGGGCTCGAGGCGCAGGACCTGCTCGAGCGCGCGTTCCTCACCTGTTTGCCGCAGCGCGAAAAGCACATGCTCGCGTTCATGCGGCTCGGCTACAGGGTGGGCCGCACGGTGTGCGGCATGCTGACCGACCCGGTCGTCCACGAGCTCGACAGGGCCGTGAAGTTCCTCGGGCGCGAAGCGCACCTGTTTCTGGGCTTTCTGCGCTTTGCGGAGTACGGCGACGTGCTGATCGCGCAGATCGAGCCGAAAAACAACGTCCTGCCGGTCATCGCGCCGCACTTCCTCTCGCGCTTTTCCGGCGAGGACTTCATGATCTTCGACCGGACGCACAGGCTCGCGCTGCTCTACCGGGACGGCGAGCCGGAATTCCTGCGCGCGGATGCGATCGAGCTGCCGCCCGAATCGCCGGAGGAGCAGCGCTGCCGCGCGATGTGGCGCACGTTCTACGAGACGGTGGGGATTGAAGGAAGACGCAACGAGGTGTGCAGAAGAACGCATATGCCGAAACGGTACTGGAAGGATACGCCGGAGCTGGGGCACCTGGTATAGGGTTGCGTCCGGTTCCGCCGCAGGTCCGCGCAGTGCGAAACTGCGGCGCACGATGCAGGTGACGC
>DSTMC04003__coassemble_1367_pt1 | contig 17939 bp, 23 predicted proteins | sample DSTMC04003__metabat2_high_PE_020 | metagenome-assembled genome bin DSTMC04003 | reverse complement strand
ATGGGGCATACGACCACATCGGACAGTGTGGATGCAGTCAGCCCAGCGACGTAAGACAGCAGCAAAACTGTATTGTCGAGGTCGTGCGCTGTTGCTGCAGAATGGTATCGCGTCGCCCAGTGTTTGTATTTGGTGTAGAGGTCCATGTATATCATGCAGATCATCTTCGTACAGATTAATTTCCATATACTACCATAAAAAAAACCCCAAACCAGCCGTTTAAAACGATGCTGATTCGGGGATTCCTTTTGCCTTTCCCGTGCGTATGCCGTGTTACATAATGCCCCTGCACCGGTCAGACGGCCGCCATTCGAGAAGCTCTGCGACGCGCTCCGGGTTGCTGCCCTTCTCCTTCCATGCGCCGAAGGACGTGGAAACAGAATAGGCGTATTCGTCCCGGAAATCCCGCAGGTATCGCGCCGCTGCCGGCCTGCGGGGGTTTTGCAGCGCTTTGCTTTCGATCTGCCGCACGCGCTCGCGGGATAAGCCGAGCACATCCCCGCATTCCCGCCGGTTTCGTCCCCTGTAATAGATCTCCTGTAATACGTCCTGCTGCCGCCCGTCGCAGGCTTCGAGCATGGCGGCCTCGAGCGCGGCATGAAGCTGCGCGGTGTATACGCTGTCCTCCACGTCCTCGAGCTGCTGTCCGGCCGCCTGATCTTCGAGCATATCCGAAAGCGGCGCGTCGTTCTCTGCGCCTGCGGGCGCATCGATGCTCATGCGGTCGTCGAGCGGATCGGGCTTTCCTCTCCCGTATTCCCTGAAGCCGAGCAGCTGCGCGAAGGTGTTTTTCAGCGGGAAAGTGAGGAAGGACAGGAATTTGCAGCCGCTTTTCGGTTTGAACCCCCGGACGGCCTCGGCAAAAGCGAAATACGTTTCCTGCTGCATGTCCTCGAGCGTTACGCCGCGCCCGGACAGCTTCGCCGGGTCGTTCTGCCGGTACATGTGCCACGCCGCAGCCATGCAGAAGGGCCGGACGGATTCCCACAGATCAAAGAGTGCCCGCCGGTCGCCGGACTGCGCAGCGGCGGCAAGCTGTTCGTTCGTCATTGCAAAACCTCCCCGAAGGTGATATACTAAGCCTGTGCAGGGCCGTCCTTCGGGGCGGTTCTTTTTGTTTCGACGCGCCTGCGCGCCGCCGTGTCCGCCAATTCTTTTTAGGGCCTCACAAATGTTACTGTACTTCAGGGCCTGCGGATCACCGGCTTGCAGATATGCGCGCATTGCCGTGTCCAGAAATTCCTTTTTAGGGCGGCCGGAATGGCCGGATCGGCATCTTCTGAACATGCGCGCGTTATCGTGTGCACAAGTCCTTTTAGGGTGTCAGGAATGACAGGATCGGCGGCGCTTTACCATTCATGTATGCGAATGGTATGCTTGCGCGGGAAGAAAAGCAAATTTTCCGTGTGCCCCGTTTTGGGAATTTTTTATGCAGGAATCCCCGCCGTCGGTGCCGGGCATTTGGGAAAATCCGCATGCGCCCGCCGGGGGGATAGAGGGAATCTGTCTTATTCCTTTGGCGTGGAAAGCACCTTGCCCAGCGCTGCCATCGCGTCGGAAACCACGTGGACGAAGCAGGCTTCGGCCTTTGCGTTCCACCATGCGCAGCCCGGCGTGCAGCGGGGTGGGTTTTTGCTCTTCGTCACGTCTCCGGCCCCAGCGCAGAGCATGGGGCTGAATTTGCTTTCAGGATTCATCGCGTTCACTTCCTTTCCAGTGATCCGCAAGGCGACGCACAACCAGAGGCACGGTCCTGCCGGCTGCAACAGCTGCTTCCGTTCGGCGCTGTATTCTCTCCCGCTCGCGTTCCACCGCGGCGAGCGCCGGCGCGCTGCGGCCGGTCAGCTTTTTATATACGCCCTCAAAGCACGGGTCGATAAACTGATCTTCCATATACGCATCCGACCACGGCGCAAAGCAGAGAGCCGGAGCGGACGCGGAATAGAAAGCGCAGTATTCGCAGGCGTTTTCCTGTGCGGCAATTTTCCGGGCGTAGCACTGTTCTGTAAAGCTCATGGGGGAACCTCCTTTCCGGGCGGAAATGTGCGCAGGCGTTATTTGTTCTTCTGCGCCGCTTTCTTTTCCCAATACCGCTGCTGGTACTCGCGGCATTTCTCGCGGTTTCGCCGCTTCCATTGCCTGGTATACTCCCGTTGCTTTTCGACCTGCTCCGGGTGTGTGCGCCTGTATTCGCGCTGGTATGCGCGGCGCAGCGCCTTTGCTTCTTCGCTGAGAGCCATAAGGTTTCACCTCCTCAGATAAAAGGCCCGCCGTATTTTTCATAAGGGTTTACGGACTTCATCCACGGCTGCTCATCGCTATCATACTGCCTTAGATTGCCATACGAGGGCGTGTGATTCGGAGTTCTCTCCTTCTCTTCCCAGCAATCGGCAATCTTTTTCCAGTCGCGAATAGGCTTTCCGTCGATCGTCCAACCCCGGCGCTGATTGAAATCATAGAATTTTTCGGGATCGATGTTTTTCCCTTTGCAGTATTCTTTGACCTCATCAAAAGAAGGAATAATACAGCCTGACAGACTGCCGTTTTGCCCTGTCTTGTCTAGGTCTATATCTTCTCTATCTCTAGGTCTATATCTAGGTCTGTCTCTCCGTAACAAAGTAACGCTGTTTTCGTTACATTGTAACGCTTCCGCGTCACTTTGTGACGACCTTTCGTTACAAGGGGTATCTTCGGGGGCGTTGTCGTGTAACGGCTTTTCGTTACACAATTCATTTTCGCTTGTGGACGGCGTGTTACAATGTTCGCCGGAGCGCTTTCGATGCTCCCGCACTCGATACGCGCTCGCGCCCTCCGATCCCAAATTCTTGCCAACAAAGGGGATGAAGTATTGATCGCTCGTTTTCTCGATCATCAGGCCGTACTGCATTAAAAACCTGGTTACGGTGGACACGCTTTCAATATCTTCGTTCAACATGACGGCGATCTCCTCCTCCGGCGATTCACCCATGCCTTCGAACGTGAGTGTGCCGCCGCTTCGGAGGCTGGCGAGCATCATCCCCAGATAAATGCACACCAGCTTGTAGCCGTTTGGCTTTTGCTTCAAATACTTGATTTCCTTTGACTGAAAGAAATCTTCCGGCAGCCTTAGCCACCAGTATCTTTTTTCTTTGCTCATTCCTGCTCCTTTTACTCAATGTAAAGTGGCGTTTATACCATCCGTATACCCTCGGCGGTAGGCGCTTTCTGTTGCAGCGTAAACCGCAAGCGCCATTTCGCGCAGCTTGTCGTCGAATTCTTTGCCGAGGCTTTCGGCGTATTGCCTTGCTTCAGCGAGGAATTCGTCCCGGTCAATATACGAAACAGCTTTCATTTCTGCTCACCGCCTTTCTGCTCTGCCGCCATCAAGCGGCGCTTTGTGTTGGCGTATTCGTGTGCAAGGACCTGTGCCAGAAAGCACGCATCCTTGTGCGGCAGGGTGGACTTAAGCTGTTTCCGCCAGAGTGCCAGCCGGTCGAGCCATTCGCCGCTTTTCGGAGAACGTGCAAGTGCGTGTTGTACATCCTCGCTAAACGTAAGAAAGACGGTTTTCGCCTTTTGATAGTAATCTTTGCGCGCATCAAGGTTGTTCCCCTCGAGCGTCCAAGGCCAGTATCCCCAGTCTGTGATTTGCATTCTTCGAACGGTTTGCACCCGGACTTCATCGGTGCCGCTGCTCCGCGCGCGGCGGATTTCCTTTGTGATCTGGATGGCGGTTGACAAGTCTTTAAATATCTGCATTGCATTTTCCTCCGCTTTCTGGTATAGTGGAGGTGGAAACAGGCGTCCTAAATCTGTTCCACCCTGCCGCTTCGGTGTTCCCGCACCAAAGCGGCTTTTTTATGTTGGCGATTTCTGGAGATTTCTCGCGATCTGTGCGCCGATTCCGCGGGAGGGTCGAGCTTGTCCCACAGCTTTTCCAGAAGCCCGCAAAGGCAGATCAGCCCGCACATGCCGACGGTGCCGGCCAGTATGTAAATCATACGGCCCTCCCGGGCGCCTGCCCGTCGATGAAGTACTCCACCCATTCCGCGCGGGGAATCTGGAGCAGAGCGCCGATCTTCTGCATGTCCTCGCCGCTCCACGGCATGAAGCCGTTGACACGGGAAGAAATGTACGTCTGCCCGCGGCCGGTTGCTTCCATCAGATCGACCTGCGTAACACCGCATTCAAACATGCGGCCCTTGAGCTTCGACCATCTTCTTGATGTCATTGTTATTCCGTCCTTTCCTCTGGATGCCCGTCTTTTGTCAAAACTATGGGGCTAGCTACGTCTTTTTCTTCGTCCGCGTCCTCGGCGGGTTCTTTTATGCCTTTGGGCCTATGCCCGAAGCGGTACGCGTAGAGCGGGCAGTCCGCACAAGGACAAAGCCGCACTTCCGAAAACTGCCCGTTGCAGCATTCGAGGCATTTTGCCCGGATGGCTTTCATCGGTGTCATTTCACAGCACTTCCTTTCCGCAGAAACACGGCTTTCATCGTCTCGTAGTCGATGCCCACGGCGTACAGCCCGGCGATCGCCGCTTCCTGCTTCTGATAGGCTTCAAGCTCGTCCGCGGTCAGGAGGTCGAGGGTACGCCGGTCGCTGCCGGGCGCGCGGTCCTTCTTGATCTGCGCCGCTGTCTTGCCGAATGCCGCTTTGTATGCGAGATCGGTATACAGCTTGTAGTCCCACTTGCTGTGGTTCGGGTTGTCCCGGATCATATCGGTCAGGCTGCGCCGCTGGGGCTTGCCCTCGGTGCGCAGCGCTTTGAATCGGGCAATCTCGGCGCGCATGGCGTAGAATTCGCGGACGAGAGCTTTCTTGAAGGCCTTGACCGGCTCTGTGTTGCGCAGGTATGTAATCAAAAGGGTGGCCTGCTGCTCGTTCAGGTGGTAGAGCTTTTGCGGTCGTCCGCCGTCACTTCCGGCGGTAGGTTTAGCATTTTTAAAACGCAAAACTCCGAAATTTTCAAGGTCGGTTTTGTAACGCCGGATAAGATTGGAAACAACTTTTCGCTGCACCTGCGCGCAGCTCGCAATGATCTCATCCGTGGTGAACGGTTCATCGTCTCCCGCTTCCAGAAACACCAGGCACGGAAGCGGCGTTAGAGTGTGGGTCATGGTTTAGTCCTCCTTTTCGGTCTCGATGATCTCGGCAACGTCTACACCCAGTGCGCGGGCTATCGCTTTCCCAACAAGGTCGGAACAGAATTTCCCGGAGCGGACTTTCGTAATAGTTGGACGTGAAGCGCCGGATAACTCCGCAAGCCGCTTCACGGTCATGCGTTGCCGTGCCATTTCGGCAATCAGTTTTACACGATCAATTTGCACTTTGATTCACCTCTCCTAGTATTCATTTGAATCTATTATATGAGATTCATTTGAATTTGTCAAGGACGTTTTTATATTCACTTGAATATTTCACAGATTTGTGTTAAAATCCAATTTAGAGGTGAGAGTATGGACATAGGATCGAGAATAAAAGAAATACGCAGTGCGTCCGGACTTACTCAGTCCCAGCTTGCGGAACTCAGCGGAGTGGCAGTTATCTCAATTAGGCAGTATGAATCTGGAAAACGTCAGCCACGTGTCGATCAGCTTCGGGCAATTGCCTCGGCTCTAGGGGTAACGGTAGACTACTTGCTTGATATAAAACCTGCCCGTGCAGTTGATCCAGACGAAACCACAGAGGAAAGAGAAAAGCGACTTGGATTACCAAAAGGCGCGCTTAGCAATATGCAAAAAGTCGAAGATGTGGAAGCGCAGAACAAGGCCGATATGGATAAAGCCATGGATGCCTTGAACATTGCAGGGCAGCGGGAAGCTGTAAAACGCGTGCGGGAAATGGCAAGTACGGAAGAGTATAAGCGAACGTCATTTTCCGATGTGTGGGGATATGGAAAGAGGTAGACCTTAAATTTTTGGGGAGGTTCACGCGAATAAAAATAGAGCGGCCATATCAAGAATCCCGCACAGGGCGCGGCATAATCGGAAAAGAGGTGCATTCTGGTGGGAAAGCGGACGAACACCGCGACATGGAGCGACAAATACAAGCGCTGGCAGATCAACGTGCAGAAGGACGGCCTGCGCCGCAGCTTCTACAGCTCCACGCCCGGCCGGAACGGGCAGCGCGAAGCGAACGCAAAGGCGGATGCCTGGCTGGACAGCGACATCATCGGCGCCGCTTCCAACGTCGAAAAGCTGTTCAATGAATTCGCGGAGGCCAATAAGCTGCTCGCGGGTTCCTCGGCGGCGAAGCAGATCGACTATTACAGGCGCGTGTGGATCGTGCCGCACCTCGGGCGCGTGAAGATCGCGAACATCTGCGACAACGACGTGCAGAAGCTCCTCGATCTCATGGTTTCCAAGGGGCTTTCCCGCAAGTCCGTGCAGAACTGCAAGGGGATTCTCTCCAAATTCCTGAAATGGTGCCGGAAGAACAGGTACACCGATTACCGGCCGGACGACGTGGAAATATCGGCGAGCGCCCGGAACAAGGGCAAGCGCGTGCTGCAGCCTGCAGAGCTGGCGACGCTGTTTTCCTCCACGGAAACGACGTTCAACGGGAAGCCGATGGAGGACCCCTATATTTATTCCTACCGGTTCGCGGTCCTGACCGGCCTGCGCCCGGGCGAGCTGCGCGGGCTGAAATGGGAGGACATAGCTGGCAACGTGGTGCACGTCCGCCGGGCGATCAACATTCACGGTGAGGAAACGCACGGCAAGAACGAAAACGCGGTGCGCAGCTTCGTGCTTTCCGATCAGGCGGCCGAAGCCCTGCAAAAGCAGAGGGAGCAGGGGAACCCCGGCGAATATGTTTTCCCGCTTCCGCCGCATGCGATGCACTACAATGCGTGGAAGAACTATTGCCGCCATAACGGCATTACGCCGATCAGCCTTTACGAGCTGCGGCACACCTTCGTGAGCATCGCCAAGGCGCTGCCGGAAGGGGAGATCAAGCCGCTTGTGGGCCATTCCCGGAATATGGACACCTTCGGCACCTACGGCCACGAGCTGAGCGGCGAGGATACCGCCACGGCCCGCAAGGTGACGGAGATCTTCGACCGCCTGACCGCGCCGGAGAAAGCGGATGGAAGCGGCGACGCGATGCAGCGGCTCAAGGACAAGCTGCACAGCGCCGTGGACGAAGAAACCGCCGCCGAAATTCTCGCGCTGGTCGATGCGCTCATAAAAGAAAAAAGCGCCGGAAAAACCGGCGCAAAATGAAAAGTGTGTTATTTTATGTGTTACGGAACACAGATAAAAGGCAGACAGAAAAAGAAAGAACCCGCAAAAACTCAGTGTTTCTGCGGGTTTTCTGTGGCGCGCTTGAAGGGACTCGAACCCCTGACCTACTGGTTCGTAGCCAGTCACTCTATCCAGCTGAGCTACAAGCGCATCTGTTTTTTAACAGCTTAATTATTATAGGCGCATTCCCTGCAAATGTCAAGGGCTTTGTCAAAAAAAATCAAAAAAATTTCTTCGCCTGCGGAAATCTGTTTCTTGACAAGAAAAAGAATTCCTTGCTATACTATGCAAAAAGGAGGGGGAGTTCCATGCCGGTCGATATGAAGAACGTCATTGCCAGTACGTTCGCGGCGATGGCGAAGCAGAAGGGGATTGATAAAATCACCGTCAAGGCGCTGATCGATGCGTGCGGCATTTCCAGACAGACCTTCTACTACCACTTTCAGGATATCATGGAAGTCGTCGAGTGGTCTCTGGAACAGGTCACGCAGGATGCGGTGGAGCGCAGCCTGCAGGCGGAATCGCCGGAGAAAGCCATCGGAACGCTCATTTCACTGGCGATGGAAAACCGTACGCTGATCCGCAGGCTGCTGGATTCCCAGCGGCACGAGCAGATTGAAAAGCTGTTCGTGCAGGCGACGCGGACGTACCTGCAGACGCTCATCCGCAACAGCACCAGAAAGCTGCCCGTGCGCTACGAGGACATGGAGGTGGCCCTGGATTTCTGGGCGTTCGGAATATCCGGCCTGCTGCTCAAGTGCTGCGTCGACAAGCCGGTGGACGCGGACAAGCTGGCGGCACAGATCTGCCGGATGCTGCCGGAAAAAAGTGAAGAAAACGCAGAATGATGCGCCGAAGCCCGGCGCATCATTTTTTGTATGAATCCGCGGTGCCCGCTTACCCGGCGATCCATTTCTGCGCGAGGCGGGCGTAGTGCTTGTACAGGATGCCGAAGCGGTAGGGGTAGCCCGGCTTCCACGGCTTTGCCCGGCCGCAGAAGTGCAGGATCGCCGTGTTGTCGATCACCCAGTCCGCGTCCGCTTTGCCGGAGCTGCGCAGGCGGTAGCTGTTGAAGTTGCGCGCGTCGTAATTCCATACGGCGTCGTCCAGCGGCAGGATCCGGTCGCCGTACATCGCGTTGAGGATGTCCTGGCCCGGCAGGAGCAGGCTCACCCGGTGCCCTGCGGAAAAGGCGAAAACCTCCTCGGGGTCGATCTCCTTCCGGCAGGCGTTCAGGTCCATCAGCAGGACGCCGGAATTGTAGTAATCGCTGTCGGTGCCGAGCCGTATCCGGTTGACGTCGTTCGCGATTTCGGTCAGCCCCGTATGGGAGGCCGCGGCGAACAGGCAGCCCTTGAGGTCGGTCTCCCACAACGGGCGCAGCGAATTGATGACCAGAATGTCGGGGTCGAGATACAGGATCCGGTCGAGGTCCTCCGGCAGCAGGTGCGGCGCGAGCAGGCGGTAGTACATTTGACGGACAACCGGCAAAAGCTGGATGAGCTCGCGGCGTACGGCCTGCGGTTTCCCGCAGACCGGCCCGCGGCGCAAAAGCCGCCGGCGTAAGCCGGCCTGAAAAAGGCGTTCAAAAACGGCCCGCCCGGCTGCTGTGCCGGGGGGCCGTTCTGCGTTTTCTGCGGGACAAGCCTTGGCCGCCCGGTCAGATCGTGTCGTAATGGTGCGCCTGCTGGAGCATCATGTCCTTGACCTTCATCAGGCGGATCTGCGTGGAGCGCTCGTTTTCGTCGAGCTTCATCGTGATATACTTGATGTTTTCCTGCAGCTCCGGGATCATCACATGCTCGAGCGCGTTGACGCGCCGCCGCGTCTTTTCGATTTCCGCCGCCATGAGCTGGCAGGATTTCTCCACCTCGGCGAGCTTCAGCATTTTCGGGAAGACCGCGGAGAGCGAGCGGATCGCGTCGTCGAGGTCGCCGGTCGTGAAGGCGAAGCCGTAGGAGTAGATGTCGTTCGGGTCCGGCGTGCGCGTTTTGAAGTCGAAGTCCGGGATCTCCACGCTCATGACGTTCTGCGTGCCCGCGGAGATCGAGACCTCCTGCTTCGGGGCGAGCAGCGCCGTGTTCAGCATTTCGTCCGGCATGCCGGCGCGGGCCAGCATGAAATCGCCGTTTGCGGCCTTCAGCGCCGCCTCCACCTCTTCGCGCAGCGCCTTGTTTTCGCGCACGCGGTCGAGGAACTGGCGCATCAGCTCGTCGCGCTTATCCTTCAGCAGCTTGTGGCCGCGCACGGCCGTGACAAGCTTCTTTTTCAGCCGCGTGAGCTCCATGCGGGTGGGGTTGACCTGTGTGCCTGCCACCTTGCATCACACCTTTCCGTAGTACGCGTCGAGGAACTTGTCGTTGATGCGCTTGAGCTCGCTGCGCGGCAGAATCGAAAGCAGCTTCCAGCCGAGCGCGAGCGTGTCCTCGATGTCACGGTTCGTCGTGTAGCCCTGCGAGACGTACTCGGTTTCAAACGCATCGGCGAATTTCGCGTAGAGCTTGTCGATGTCCGTCAGGGCGGCCTCGCCGAGGACGACCATCAGCTCCTTCGCGTCCTTGCCGCGCGCGTACGCCGCAAAGAGCTGGTTCATCGTGCTCGCGTGGTCGGCGCGCGTCTTGCCCTCGCCGATGCCCTTGTCCTTGAGACGGGAGAGGGAGGGCAGCACGTCGATCGGCGGCGCGATGTTCTTCCGGTACAGCTCGCGGCTCAGGATGATCTGCCCCTCGGTGATGTAGCCGGTCAGGTCGGGGATCGGGTGGGTCTTGTCGTCCTCGGGCATCGTGAGGATCGGGATCATCGTGATCGAGCCGGTCTTGCCGTTCTGCCGGCCCGCGCGCTCGTAGAGCGAGGCGAGGTCGGTGTACATGTAGCCCGGGTAGCCGCGGCGGCCGGGCACCTCCTTGCGCGCGGCGGAAACCTCGCGCAGCGCGTCGGCGTAGTTCGTGATGTCGGTCAGGATGACGAGCACGTGGTAATTCTTTTCAAACGCGAGGTACTCCGCGGCGGTCAGCGCCATGCGGGGCGTCGCGATGCGCTCGATGGCCGGGTCGTTCGCGAGGTTCACGAACATGACCGTGCGGTCGAGGGCGCCGGTCTCCCGGAAGCTCTCGATGAAGAAGTTCGACTCCTCGAACGTGATGCCGAGCGCGGCGAACACGACGACGAACGGGTCGTTCGTGCCGCGCACCTTCGCCTGGCGGGCGATCTGCGCCGCGAGCTGCGCGTGCGGCAGGCCCGAGGCCGAGAAGATCGGCAGCTTCTGCCCGCGGACGAGCGTGTTCAGGCCGTCGATGGCCGAAACGCCGGTCTGGATGAATTCCTGCGGGTAGCTGCGGGCCGCCGGGTTCATCGGCAGGCCGTTGATGTCGTCGCGTCGCTCGGGCAGGATCTCCGGCCCGCCGTCGATCGGGCGGCCGAGGCCGTCGAAAACGCGGCCGAGCATGTCCTCGCTCACGCCGAGCTCCATCGTGCGGCCGAGGAAGCGGACGCGGCTGTTCGAGAGGTTGATGCCCGTGGAGCTTTCAAAGAGCTGCACGAGCGCGTTGCCCTCGTTGATCTCGAGCACCTTGCAGCGGCGCTTTTCGCCGTTTGCAAGCTCGATTTCGGCAAGCTCGTCGTACGTCACGTTTTCCACGCCCTTGACGAGCATCAGCGGGCCGGCGACCTCCTGTATGGTTCTGTATTCCTTTGGCATCAGAAGTCCTCCTTATTCTGCACGGCCCTGTCGATCTCCTGCTCGAGCGCGCGGCAGATGTCGCTGTATTCCGCCGCGACCTTTTTCGGCGCGGTGTATTTGAACCGGCCGATGCGCTCGCGCACGGGCAGGGCGATCAGGTCGTCGGCCTTCGCGCCCTTTTCGAGCGCCGCCGCGCACTGGTCGTAATACCGGATGACGAGCAGCATCATGTCGTGCTGTTTTTCAAGGCTCGTGTACGTGTCGGTCTCGTCGAACGCGTTCTGGTGCAAAAAGTCCTCGCGGATCGAGCGCGCGGCCTCGAGCTTCAGGCGGTCCGGCGCGGAGAGCGCGTCCATGCCGACGAGCTTCACGATTTCCTCGAGCTCCGCCTCGTCCTGCAAAAGGCGCATCAGCCGCGCGCGCAGCTCCATCCAGTCGGGCGCGACGTTCGTGTTGAACCACCTGGCCATCGTGTCCACGTAGAGGGAGTAGGAGGTCAGCCAGTTCACGGCCGGGAAGTGGCGCTTGTAGGCGAGGTTCGCGTCAAGCCCCCAGAAGACCTTGACGATGCGCAGCGTCGCCTGCGAGACCGGCTCGGAAATATCGCCGCCCGGCGGGGAAACCGCGCCGATGACGGAGAGCGCGCCCTCGCGCCCGTCGCTGCCCAGCGCGATCACGCGGCCCGCGCGCTCGTAGAACTGGGCGAGACGGCTGCCGAGGTAGGCCGGGTAGCCCTCTTCGCCGGGCATCTCCTCGAGGCGGCCGGACATTTCGCGCAGCGCCTCGGCCCAGCGCGAGGTGGAATCCGCCATCAGGGCGACGGAATAGCCCATGTCGCGGAAGTACTCCGCGATCGTGATGCCGGTGTAGATCGAGGCCTCGCGCGCCGCGACCGGCATGTCGGAGGTGTTGGCGATCAGCACCGTGCGCTTCATCAGGGAATAGCCGGTTTTCGGGTCGACGAGCTCCGGGAACTCGTTGAGCACGTCGGTCATCTCGTTGCCGCGCTCGCCGCAGCCGATGTAGACGACGATGTCGGCCTCGGCCCACTTCGCGAGCTGGTGCTGCACGACGGTCTTGCCGCTGCCGAACGGGCCGGGCACGGCCGCCACGCCGCCCTTTGCGATCGGGAACAGCGTGTCGATGACGCGCTGGCCGGTGATGAGCGGCATGTCCGGCGACAGCTTTTTCTGGTACGGCCTGCCGCGGCGGACCGGCCACTTCTGCATCAGGGTGACGTTTACGCTGCTGCCGTTCGGCGTGTCGATGACGGCGACGGTGTCCGTCACCGTGTATTCGCCGGCCGAGATCGAGCGGACCGTGCCGCGCACGCCGGCCGGCACGAGGATTTTATGGACGACGATCTCGGTCTCCTGCACGGTGCCGAGGACGTCGCCGCCCACGACGGCGTCGCCGACATGCACGGCGGGGAGGAAGTTCCATTTTGCGTCGCGCTTCAGCGAGGGGACCTCCACGCCGCGCTTCAGGTTGTTGCCGGAGATCCGCATGATCGCGTCCAGCGGGCGCTGGATGCCGTCGTAGATCGAGCCGATCAGGCCCGGCCCGAGCTCGACGCTCATCGGCTCCCCGGTGGATTCGACGGGCGCGCCGGGGCCGAGGCCGGAGGTCTCCTCGTAAACCTGGATCGACGCCTCGTCGCCGTGGATCTCTATGATTTCGCCGATCAGCCGCTGGTCGCTGACGCGCACGACGTCGAACATGTTCGCGTCGCGCATGCCGCGGGCAATGACGAGCGGACCGGCTACTTTTTTGATTGTGCCTTTGCTCATTTGCTTCAAGTCACCCGTTTCTGTTAGTCATTTTCGTTGAAGATAATATCGGAGCCGACGGCCTGCTCCACCGATTTGCGGACCATGCGCATGCCCATGCCCGTATTGCCCGTGATGCCGGGAATCGGGATGACGGCGGGCAGCGGCTGCTGCCGGTAATGGTCGAGCTCGTATTCGAGCTGGGCGGCCAGCGCCTCGGTGATGTAGATCACGGCGTATTTGCCCTCGGCCAGGCGGCGCAGGGTTTTGGAGCCGGTCTCGCTGTCCTCCACGGGGAAGACGTCGAGGCCGAGCGCCGCAAAGCCGTAGATGCTGTCGCGGTCTCCGATGACTGCTGCTCTGTACAAAATCAAACATCCTTTCCGAGTGGCCCGCGCAGGGGCGCCGCGCAGGAATTTTCCGGCGGCCGCACGGCCGAAGCCGCGCCTTTCCCCGGCGGGGCCGGTTCAGATGAAGCTCACATTTCGCGCAGCCGCGCGCGGATCCGCTCGTCCGGCAGGCCGTTCTGCTTGCCGGAGAGGATGATGCGCACGGCGGCGATTTCATTCTGGCGCGCGACCACATAGCCGAGCAGCGGCGCGACCGTGAAGTAGTCCTGCCGCCCGACTTCCCTGACGAGCGCCGTCTGGCGGTCGTCGCACCACTTTTCAAAGGCCGAAGCGCCGGCCTGCAGCGGCCCGACGCCGTCCGCGTAATCGGTGCGGCGCAGATAGGCGCAGAGCGCCTCCTCGCTTTTCAGCGCGGCGTCCGTGAGCGCGCCGAGGTCGAGCGTGTCGCAGGGGGCGAGGCTCTCCTCGAGAAACGCGCGCGTCTTGCCCGTGTGCTGCGCGCGGATGGCGATGCGGATATCCGACACCGCGACCTTGAGTTCCGCGAAGCCGTCGATCAGCGGGTTGCGGCTTTCGCGGCCCGCGCGGCGGATCGCCGCAAGGCAGGCGCGGTCCAGAATCGTGTCGCAGCGCTGCCCGTCGCGCGTGCTGAGCAGCACCTGCATCGCCTCTGCCGCGGGCGCGGCCATGAAGTCCGGCAGAGCGGAAAAATCGTTTTCCCGCACGGCGGCCTGCACGGCCTCCGTCGGCACGGTGCCGCCCGGCAGAAAGACGTTGCGCGGCTCCGCGCCGGTGACGGCGCACTTGATCGCCGCCTTCAGATTGTTGAAGTCCGTGGGGTACAGCAGCACGTTGAACGGCGTGAGGTCGGGCGTCAGCTCGCGCATGAGCGCCCAGGTCTTTTCCGTCTCTGCGGCGAGCACGGCCTCCGCCGGCTTGCCGCTGCCGGTGTCCCAGCCCTTGTCGCCCAGCGCGCGCAGGCAGTCGGCGGGCGTTTTGCACGCCATCAGCCGGTCGATGTCCTGCTGCGTCAGCAGCTGCGTCTCGCGCGCCTTGATGCGCGCCACGGCGTAAATGTATTCCTCTGCCATCGTGCGTTCTCCTTTGCGTGTTCTCGGCGGCTCAGCGGAAGAGCAGGCCGCCTGCGATGTCCTGCAGCGCGTCGGCTTCGGCCTCAAACAGCGCGTCGAACGTGCAGTTCACGTCGATGCCGCCGTAGACGAGCAGAAAGCCGTCCGGAAGGTCGCACGGTGTTTTCGATACGGTGATGTGCCCGCGGCCGACGGCCTTGTTCAGCCGGTCCTCAAAGCCTGCGGGCAGGCGGGCCAGGTCGGCGGCGTTCAGCCGCATCTCGGCGTCGCCGTCCGCCGCATATTTCTGCGCGAGCCTTGCGAGCACGGCGAAGTATTCGCCGTCCGACAGGCCGTGCAGCTGCGATTTCGCCGCGGCGACCGCATCGCGGATCGCGCTCTGCTTTGCGGCGAGCAGCGTGCGCCTGCGGCTGAAAACGGCGGCGGATTCCGCATGGCGGCGGATCCCTTCGGCCTCCGCCGCGCCGGATGCTTCCCGCTCAGCCGCCTCGGCCTCTGCGGCCTGCGCGGCCTTTTCCAGCAGCGCTTCGGCTTCCCGCTCGGCAGCCGCGACCGTCTCGCCGGCCTTCTGCTCGGCGTCCGCGCGGATCTGTTCCAAGATCCTTTCCAGTCCTGTAGCCATAGGGCGCCTCACTCAGATCGCGATGCCGCCGATGTTCGCAACGGCCAGCAGGGAGATGAGCAGCGCGAGAACCGCGTACGTCTCGACCATGGCGGGGAAGATCATCGCCTTGCCGAACTGGTCGGGGCGCTTTGCGAGCAGGGAGATCGAGGCGATGGAGGCCTTAGCCTGCTGCTTTGCCGAAATCAGGCCGACAATGGCCATCGGCAGGCAGGCCGCGAAGTACAGAAGGCCCTTCGCGAACGAGATGTCCGCCGTGCCGCCGAGAACGCCGATGTTCGTCAGCGTGACGAAGCCGATCAGCAGGCCGTAGATGCCCTGCGTGCCGGGCAGCAGCTGCAGGATCAGCACCTTGCCGAACAGGGAGGGGTTCTCCGTGATGACGCCCGCCGCGGCCTGACCCGCGATGCCGACGCCGATTGCAGAGCCGATGCCGCCGAGCAGGGCCGAAAGGACGGCGCCGGTCAGCGCGAGAACGATACCGAGAGAATTGAGATCGAATTCCATTTTATTTTTCCTCCGTGATTTTAAAGTATTTTGTCTTTGCAGAAAACGGATTGAATTTGCGGCTGCCGCCCTCGAAGAATTTTCCGAAGAATTCCACGAACTGCAGGCGGTTGGTGTGCACGTAGGCGCCGAGCACGTTGATGCCGAGGTTCAGCGTGTGCCCGACGAGGAACGCGAACACGAATACGGCGACGCCCGCCGGGCTGTTGCCGAGCATCGCGCCCATCTGGTTGAAGACCGAGGCGATGACGCCCGTCGCAAGGCCGAGCGCGAGCAGTCTCGAATAGGAGAGGATGTCGCTCAGATAGCTCGACACGCCGTACAGGCCGTACAGGCCCTTCAAAAGCCGCTTGAACGGGCTTCTGGATTCGCGGCCCGCCGTCAGCACGATGCCGACGGCGCCGATGCCGGCTGCGATCGCGCCGGCCGTGCCCACCGCGGCGGGCAGCGTGAAGCCGAGCGAGACCATGTCGGCGAACATCTGCATCGAGAGCAGATAGAGGATGCCGCCGCCGACAAGCATGTACCAGAAGACGACGTCGAAAATCGCATCCTTCCACAGCCCCTGCCGCGCAAGCTGGTAAAACTGCGCGCCGAGGCCGGCGAACAGGTGGATGACGCCGATGAGGAACGAGAACAGGAGCAGCCGCATCGGCTCGTTGAGCGGCGTGAACCACAGCGCCGGGATCGCGATATCGACGTTGAAGAACGTCTTTCCGATGACGGTCACGGCGTCGCCGAAGAAGCTGCCGAACATCGCGCCCCAGAAAACCGTTGAAATGCCGCAGTACAGGAACATTTTCAGGAATTTCCGCAGGCTCTCCTCCATGTTTTTGAACTCCGCGAGCGCGACGCCGCAGCCGATCACCATGAGGAGGCCGTAGCCCGCGTCGGAAAGCATCATGCCGAAGAGGAAGTAGTAAAAGACCGCCATGAGCGTGCTGGGGTCGATCTCCTTCCGGCCCGGCATGCTGTAGCTTTCGAGCACGCCCTCGACGGGCGCGGCGAACGCGTTGTTCTTGAGCTTTACGGGGACGTCCTCGTCCTCGGCGGGCGTCTCGAGCTCGACGTACGCTTCAAACTTTTCCGTCAGCTCCTTTTCGAGCGCCGGGGCGGATTCCGCCGGAATATAGCCCGTGATGACGAACACGTGCGGGCTCTGCCACAGGCGGCCGAGGACGTCGTATTTTTCGATGCGCATCGAAAAATAATCGATTGTATACTGCATGGCGCCGCGCAGCGCCGCATAGGTTCGGATCTCCGCTTCGGCGCCGTCGATCTCCGCGCGCAGCTTTTCGATGCGCGCGTTCAGATCCTGCATGCGCGCCTGCGGCGGCTTTTTGCTTCGGTCCGCCGGGTAGGTGAAGCCGATCGAGCGCAGGAACGCTTCGAGCTTCGCGCCGTTGGACGCGTGGCACAGCAGGAACGCACAGGTCTGCTGCGTGCCCGCGCTCAGCACCTCGACCGCGACGCCGTCGATTTCCGGCGCGCCCCGGGCGATCTCGGCCTTCAGCGCTTCCTCGGTGTATTCCGCCGGGAAGGAGCCGATGAAAGCGGCGGTCGAGGCGGTGCCGGTCGTGCGCATCGAGACGTCGAGGCGGCTCCAGGGCTCCAGCATGCGGATCTGCGCTTCGAGCCGCAGGATCTCCGCGCGGTCGTCCGCGCATTTCTTCCAAAGCGCGTTGACGCGCGAGGCCGCCCGGAGCGTTTTGCCCGCCGCGCCGGCCGTCTCCTCGTAGCGGGAAAGCGGAATCGGCGTCCGGCCCTCGAGCGGGGCGAGAAGGGATTTCTTTTCCGGCTCGAGCTTGTCCAGCGCTTCGAGCGCGGCCTGCAGGGTGCTTGTGTTGTTTTCAAATCTTGCTTTTGCGGGGGCGGTGTCGGTCTGCCGGAAGACGGCATCCTCCGCTTTTTCGGCGTGGATTTCCACGACGCCGCGCCGCTGGATCAGCTCCAGAATCGGCTTGCGGCGGCTTTTCAGCGCATAAATGCCGATGCGCTGCATGGGCATGACCGCCATGCTGCGATCCCCTCCTTTCTGATGTACACGGCGTCCGCTTTATGCGGCGTCAGCCGGTTATCCGGTCCAGAATGGCGCGGATGGTCTTCGGGCCGTTTTCTTCCGCTTTTTGGCGGAGCTGCTGGGCGAGCGCGGCCGTTTCCTCCTGCGCGCGGCGCGTGTAGTCGTCTGCGTCGGCCTGCGCGTCGGCCAGCAGCCTGCCGCGCTTTTCCTCTGCCTGCTGCAGCCGCTGCGCGCGCAGCTCCGCCGCCTTGTTTTCGGCGCTTTGCCGGATGGCGGCGCTGCGGTGGGCGGCGTTTTCGAGGATCTTTTCCGCCTCCTGCTCGGCGTGGCGAACCGCGTCCAGCGTATCTTTAGCCAAGGGATCACCTCCGTTTCGGCCTGCCGGCGCACGATCTGACGGGCGGCCGGGCAGCCGGGTTCGATTGTTCGGGTGCAGCGCCTGCAGACGCAGGGACCGCGCGGCGCGTCTGCGCCGCCGCACCCGGAGTGCTTTTTTCTTTAGAGTGCTATATACCGTCATTATAGTATGATATTTCCTGATTTGCAAGAGAATTCTGGGAGATGGATGAGATAATTTTGTAGAGCTACAATACAAATTGGACAGAGAGGAAAAAGAAGAGAGAAAAAAGTAGAAGGACAGAGCCTTCATAGGGTATAGTTAAGTTGCGACACCAA
>DSTMC04003__coassemble_1358_pt1 | contig 18217 bp, 16 predicted proteins | sample DSTMC04003__metabat2_high_PE_020 | metagenome-assembled genome bin DSTMC04003 | reverse complement strand
TTGATGCAGACTCAAACTCTGCATCGATTTTCTCTTTATGTATGCGCACAGTTTTTCTGTGCGCATCGATAAGGAGAAAATGTGGTGGAAACGCGCGGGCTCGAACCGCGGACCTCCTGCGTGTGAAGCAGGCACTCTAACCAGCTGAGCTACGCTTCCAAAAGACTTAAATAGTTTAACATACTTTTTTCAGTTTGTAAAGATAAAATCGCAAATTTTTTGCAGAGCAATGCAAAAAGCCTTTTGCTGCGTTTTTCCGGCGCTGTTTCGACAGCTTATTTTTGGCTATTATGATACCATTAAGCTCCGGAAAATTCGGTTATACCCAAGATTTAACAGAAAGCTTATAAGAAGTACACAAAGCATAAATGAAATTCATGGATTATTATTAGAAAATAGCTAAAAACCCTTGCACTTTTTTCTCGTTGTGGTATTATATGTACATAAAGCGATGCGCAGATTGTGTTCCGCATGTGGATTGTGCCGTAAAATACATAAAAACGGATTTTCGGCTGGAAAATACGAGGGCGGAAGTGCTGCAGCGCAGCGGGGCGGCAGACGGTTTTTGTGCGTTTTCGCTCCCTGCCGAACTTCAAACGGAAAGGATGATTTCAAGAATGAGCGAAAAGAATCCTGTAAAAGCGCCGGAGGGAAATGTGCCGCTCTATTTGTTCCGGAGCGGTAAGAACAGCCACGCCTACGAGTACATGGGGGTGCACAACACGGTGCGGAACGGCAAAGCATGCGCCGTCTGCCGTGTCTGGGCGCCGAATGCGAAGGCGGTTTCGATCACCGGCGATTTCTGCGGTTGGGACACGGACCGGTACCCGCTGACAAAGATCGACGACGCGGTCTGGGAGGGCTATACGGACGAGCCGTTCGAGGCGTACGCCGTGTATAAGCTGGCCATCACCGACGCGAGCGGCAAAACGGTTTTGAAGTGCGATCCGTATGCGTTCCATGCGGAGACGCGCCCGGGCACCGCTTCGCGCTTTTACGATATTTCCGGCTATGACTGGAACGACGGCGCGTGGTTTGAGTACAAGCGGAAAAAGCCGCACTACAACCAGCCGGTCAACATCTACGAGATGCACGCCGGGTCCTGGCGCAAGTACGCGGACGGCTCCGTTTTCTCCTATGAAAAGCTGGCCGACGAGCTGATCCCCTACGTGAAGGACATGGGCTTCACGCACATCGAGCTCATGCCGCTGACCGAGTATCCGTTCGACGCGTCGTGGGGCTATCAGGTCACGGGCTACTTTGCCCCGACCTCCCGCTACGGCACGCCGAAGGATTTCATGCGCTTTGTCGACCGCTGCCACCAGGCGGGCATCGGCGTCATTATGGACTGGGTCCCCGCGCATTTCCCGCGCGACGAGGCGGGCCTCGCAAAGTTTGACGGCGGCCCGTGCTACGAATACGCCGACCCGAGAAAGGGCGAGCACAAGGAGTGGGGCACGCTCGTCTTCGACTATGGGCGCAACGAGGTCGTCAGCTTCCTGACGTCGAGCGCGCTGTTCTGGGTCAAGGAATACCACATCGACGGCCTGCGCGTCGACGCGGTCGCCTCGATGCTCTATCTCGATTACAACCGCCGCGACGGCGAGTGGATTGCGAATAAAAACGGCGGCAAGGAAAACCTCGAGGCGGTCGCATTTTTGCAGCGGCTGAACGAGGCGGTCTTTGCCGAGGTGCCGGAGGTCATGATGATCGCCGAGGAGAGCACCGCGTGGCCGATGGTCACGAAGCCGACCTACATGGGCGGCCTCGGCTTCAACTACAAGTGGAACATGGGCTGGATGAACGACATGCTGCGGTATATGTCGCTCGACCCGCTGTTCCGCAAGGGCAACCACAACAGCCTGACCTTCTCCTTCTTCTATGCGTTCTCCGAGAACTACATCCTGCCGATCTCGCACGACGAGGTCGTGTACGGCAAGGGTTCTCTCTACAACAAGATGCCCGGCACGCCGGAGCAGAAGTCTGCGGGCGTGCGCTGCTTTGCGACGTACATGATGGCGCACCCGGGCAAAAAGCTGCAGTTCATGGGCACGGAGTTCTCGCAGCACGACGAGTGGAACTTCAACGAGGAGCTGGAGTGGAACCTGCTGCAGTACAAGGAGCACCAGCAGGCGCAGGCGTTCTTCCGGGCGCTCAACGCGTTCTACCTCAGCCGCTCCGAGCTGTGGGAGGTCGACTTCTCCTGGGAGGGCTTCTCGTGGATCTCGAACGACGACGACAGCCAGAGCGTCATCGCCTTCCGCCGGTTCGACAAGAGCGGCAACGAGCTGATCGCCGTGTGCAACTTCCTGCCGGTCCAGCGCACAAACTATTGCATCGGCGTCCCGTATGCGGGCGTTTATGAAGAGATCTTCACCTCCGACGCCGTGGAATTCGGCGGCGGCGGCATAACAAACGGCAAAGACATCCGCACGGTCAACAAACCGATGCACGGTTTCGAGCAGCAGATTTCGCTCACCTTACCGGAAAACACGGTGTTCTTCCTCCGCTGCAAGCGCAAGATCCAGAAGAAGGCAGCCGCGAAGAAGGCGCCGGTCAAAAAGGCGCCGCGCCAGATCAAAGCCGCGGGCAAGGCAAAATCCTGATTATCGCAACCTGAAAGCATATGGAACCATCACAAATCAGAAAGGGGTCATCAGTCATGTTACCTAAGCAAGAAGTAGTCGCCATGCTGCTGGCGGGCGGCCGCGGAAGCCGCCTTGGGGTTCTCACAAAGAACCTTGCAAAGCCCGCAGTGCCGTTCGGAGGCAAGTATCGCATTATCGATTTCCCGCTCTCCAACTGTGTGAACTCCGGCATTGAAACCGTCGGCGTTCTCACGCAGTACCAGCCGCTCGAGCTGAATGAGTACATCGGCTCCGGCCAGCCGTGGGATCTCGACAGCATAAATGCCGGCGTACATATCCTCCCCCCGTACGAGCAGAGCAGCGGCTCGGACTGGTACAAGGGCACGGCGAACGCCATCTACCAGAACATCGCGTTCATCGACCGCTACAACCCGGATTACGTCGTCGTGCTGAGCGGCGACCACATCTACAAGATGGATTACTCGAAGATGGTCGCCTACCATAAGGAGCACGACGCGGCGTGCACGATCGCCGTGTACGAGGTCCCGATGGAGGAGGCGTCCCGCTTCGGCATCCTGAATACGAACCCGGACGGCTCCATCTACGAGTTTGACGAGAAGCCGAAGGTGCCCAAGAGCAACAAGGCTTCGATGGGCATCTACGTCTTCACGTGGAGCAAGCTGCGCGATTACCTGATTGCCGACGAAAAGGATCCGAACTCCTCGAACGACTTCGGCAAGAACGTCCTGCCGACGATGCTGAACGCGGGCGAGCGCATGTTCGCGTACCGCTTTGAGGGCTACTGGAAGGACGTCGGCACAATCGACAGCCTGTGGGAAGCCAACATGGATATGCTGCATCCGAAGGCCGGCCTCGACCTTTCGCGCGAGGACTGGAAGATCTATTCGAGAAACCCGGTCGTGCCGCCGCAGTACATCGCAAAGGGCGCCAAGGTGCAGAACTCCCTCGTCGGCGAGGGCTGCAACGTGTACGGCGACCTGGAGTTCTCCATCCTGTTCCAGGGCGTTTACGTTGCGCCGGGCGCAGAGGTGCTGGACTCGATCGTCATGCCGGGCGCCGTGATTGAAGAGGGCGCGAAGGTGCAGTACGCGATCGTCGCGGAGAACGCCGTCGTCGGCAAGAACGCCGTCATCGGCATGCGTCCGGAGGATATGGAAAACCGGGACGACTGGGGCGTCGCCGTCGTCGGCCCGGACTGCAAAATTCCGGAGGGCGTCGTCGTCGCACCGAAGGAAATGGTTGAAGCTGAGGAGGTGCAGGCATAATGCTGGGCAATAATGTGTTGGGCATTCTCTTTGCCTATGTTCACGAGGAAAGAGTCAGGGATCTGACGGAAATGCGCGTTATGGCGTCCGTCCCGTACGGCGGCCGCTACCGCCTTGTCGACTTCCCGCTCTCCAATATGGTCAACTCCGGCCTCAACAAGGTCGGCATCATCACCGAGGCGAACTATCAGTCGCTGATGGACCACCTCGGCTCCGGCAAGGCCTGGGACCTTTCGAGAAAGCGCGAAGGCCTCTACCTGCTGCCGCCGTTCGGCAAGACGGTTTCGAGAACCGACGGCAAGATCGAGTCGCTCGACTCGATCCGCCGCTTCCTGAAGAATTCGCTTGAGAAGTACGTGCTGCTCTCCGACTGCGACACGGTCTGCAACATCGACTACCGCGAGGCGATCAGCCAGCACGTGAGCAGCGGCGCGGACATCACGATCATCTACCGCCACGGCGATTCGCCGGACGTCGACCGCAACACCATCTTTACGCTCGACCCCTCGGGCCGCATCATCGAGATGCTGATCCACCGCGGCAGCGAGCGCGACGTCAACTATGGCATGGGCATGTACATTGTCGGCCGTGAAAAGCTCCTCGAGCTGGTCGAGAGCTGCATGAGCCGCAACGAATACGACCTCGACAGAGACATGATGCGCGTCGTCCACGAGCTGAAGGTCATGGGCTTTGAGTTCAAGGGCACGGCGTACCAGATCACCTCGTTCGGCGCTTACTTTGAGGCCAACATGGCGCTGATGGAGCCGAAGATCCGCGCGGAGCTGTTCAACCCGAACCGCCCGATCTACACGAAGGTCCGCGACGATATGCCGGCCAAGTACGGCCTTGATTCCAACGTCTCCAATTCGCTTGTTGCGGACGGCTGCGTGATCGACGGCGAGGTCGAAAACTGCGTGCTGTTCCGCGGCGTCAAGATCGGCAAGGGCGCCAAGGTGCGCAACTGCGTGATCATGCAGGATTCGGTCATCGGCGAGAACAGCCGCCTCGACTATGTGGTGACGGACAAGAACGTCGAGGTTGAGGCGAACCGCACGCTGATGGGCTATCAGACCTACCCGGTATTCATCGCGAAGGAAAGCAAGGTTTGAGCTTAGGCGCCCTGGCGGGGCGGGCCTGCGCGGCGCCGCCCCGGCGGGGATCAACAGGAAGGTTTTCCACAAGCAGGGAAGGATTGGTGAATTTTATGAAAGTATTGTTCTGCGCCAGCGAGGCGCTGCCCTTTGCCGCGACAGGCGGCCTTGCGGACGTCGCCGGCTCACTGCCGCAGGCGCTCCGCACGCGCCTGATCGGCTGCCGCGTCGTCATGCCGCTGTATGAGAGCGTGCCGCAGGAGCTGCGCGAGAAGATGAAGTTCCTCACGAGCATCAGCGTGCCGGTCGCCTGGCGCCGCCAGTATTGCGGCATCTTTGAGGCGAAGGTCGGCAACGTGATCTACTACCTCATCGACAACCAGTATTATTTCAAGCGTCAGGGCCTCTACGGCCATTTCGACGACGCCGAGCGCTTTGCCTTCTTCTCCCGCGCCGTGCTTGAAATGCTGCCGTACATCGAGTTCAAGCCCGACATCATCCACGCGAACGACTGGCAGACCGCGCTGGTGCCGATCTACTACCGCCTGTTCTACGCGAACAACGACTGGTACAGCGGCATCAAGACGCTGTTCACGATCCACAACATCCAGTATCAGGGCCAGTACGGCTTTGAGATTCTCGAGGATGTTTTCGGCATCCCGAAGAGCGAGGGCAGCCTGCTCGAATACAACAAGTGCGTCAACCTGATGAAGGGCGCGATCGAAAGCGCCAACTGGGTCTCCACCGTCAGCCCGACGTATGCCAAGGAGATCCTCGACCCGTGGTTCGCGCACAAGCTGGACCCGATCCTCCGCGAGCGTGCCTGGAAGCTTTCCGGCATCCTCAACGGCATCGATACGGTCGGCTACGACCCGGCGACGGACCCGAACCTCTACGAGCATTACGATGCGGAGAACATGGCGGGCAAGGCCGTCAACAAGGCGAAGCTGCAGGAGCGCCTGTATCTGGAGGCGGATCCCGACGCGCCGCTGATCGGCATGGTCACGCGCCTTGTTTCCCACAAGGGCCTCGACCTCGTCAAGGGCGGCGTCGACAACATCATGACGTATACGAACGCGCAGTTTGCCGTGCTCGGCAGCGGCGATTGGGAATACGAGCAGTTCTTCAAGGAAATGCAGGCGAAATACCCGGGCCGCTTCGTGCTCTGCCTCGGCTTCGTGCCGGAGCTCGCGCGCAAGATCTACGCCGGCTCCGATATTTTCCTGATGCCCAGCAAGAGCGAGCCCTGCGGCCTTTCGCAGATGGTCGCGCTGCGCTACGGTTCCATCCCGGTCGTGCGCGAAACGGGCGGCCTGAAGGATTCCATCACGGACAGCGGCGACGGCAAGGGCAACGGCTTCACGTTCCAGTCCTACGACACGCAGGATATGCTCAATTCGGTGCACCGCGCGATCTACGCGTACAACGAGAGCAAGGACGGCTGGAAGATTCTGATCAAGCGCGCGATGGAGTGCGACAACAGCTGGGGTCGCTCTGCAAACGAGTACATCCGGCTTTACAAGCAGCTCATCAACAGCTGAGTCAAAGTATAAGGAACGGGCGAGTTTTCCCGCCCGTTTTTGCTTGGTAGTTTTTGCTTGGTATGAAAAAAACGGCGCGCGCAGGTGCGCGGCGCCGCGGCAGACGGGAGGAAACAGAATGAAGGAGATTGCGCAGGCGGACGGCCTTCTGATCCGGGAAATGGAGGCCGTGCCGGCCGATTTCGAGCAGGTGCTGCGCTGGATGACCGACCCGGAAACGATGCGTTTCTGGGAGGGCATGACGGAAATCTATGATCTGGCGCGCGTGCAGGCGGAATACCGGGAAAGCCTGGCCGAGCATGTCGTGCCCTGCATCGTGGAGTGGAACGGCCGGGCGGTCGGCTACATGCAGTTTGTGAAAATGGAAGACGCGGCGTACTATGAAATCCCGCAGGCGGAATGGGACCGCGCGGTGCGGCCGGGCGAAACGGCCTACGGCATCGATATGTACATCGGCGAGGTCGACTGCCGCGACCGCGGGCTCGGCACGCGGATGCTGAACCTGCTCGCCTCGGCGCTTTTCGCGTCGTACGGCGCCGACGTGCTGCTGATCGATCCGAAAACGCACAATGCCCGGGCGATCGCCTGCTACCGCAAGTGCGGCTTTCACGATTGCTGCGTCGTGCCGCAGCGCGAGAAGCAGGACGGCGTCCTGCACGACAGCCTGATCATGGCGCGGCACGCCTGAGGCGTTTTCCGGACGCAGCGCCGCGTCGGTTGATTGATCAGAGCATTTCCGGAAAGCAAATCCGCCCGATACAGCGTTCAACAGTATCGGGCGGATTTTTGCGCGGATTTAAGCGGCTGCTTTTTTGCGGTGCCGGTAAACGAGCAGGCAGACGACGCTGCCGAGCACGACGAGCGCGAGGATCAGCAGTGCGCAGTGCATGAAAAAGGTATCCGGCAGAATCGTGATGACCGGGTCGGTTGCCGGGTCGAAGATCCAGTAGTTGTTGTTGAAGACGATCCGGTGGAACAGAACGAACACCGTCTGCCAGTTCAGCGCGATCAGAATGCCGAGCACGACGGGAAGCGCGACGGTCAGGATGCCCGTCAGCAGCAGGTAGCCCGGATTTTTGCGGAAGTGCCGGTACACGATGCCGGCGGCCGAAAGCAGGCCGCAGACGATGGCCAGGACCTCAAAGAACACGAAGACGTCCTTGACCTCCTCGAAGTGGATGCGGCCGGTCTCGCTCATGGCAAGCGTCGGGAATTCGAGCGTCTGCGGGCCGAAAAGCGCGTTGTAGTCGATCAGCGCGTTGTAGTTGGCGAGGACCTCTTCCTTCGGCAGCCCGGACGAAGCCGGGATGTTCAGCAGGTCGACGTCCAGATAGTAGAGCGGGCGGAAGTTCAGCGTGACGACGACGGCCGCCGCGATGATGAACAGCGTGAGCGCGAGCGCGAGCACGAGATTCAGAGGGGAAAACAGCTTTTTCATGGGGTGCCTTTCTGTGAAGGATGCAAAGATTGCGCCGGTGCGCCTGCGCATACGCGGGGCGCGCGGCGCCGGTCTGCCCTTATTATAGCGCAGACCGGCGTACGGCGCAACAAAATGTGGGGAATTTCAGGCCGGGTCGGGGATTCGGGAGACGAAATAGTGCATGTCCTCGCGCAGCTTCCGGCTGGCCGCGTCCAGAAGGGCGGCCGCGTCGATCAGGTAGCACGGCGCCTCGCCGAAGCTGCCGCGGCGGAGCGCATCCGGCCCGAGGATGGTCCGGATGCGCGGGTATTCCTGCTGCCATCCGCGAAAGTCGTGGCCGTACAGCATGCGCGGCGCGCCGTCCACGATGTAGCGGATCTTTTCACGGGTCAGCACGTAGTCCGTGCCGACGCGCTCCTCCACGCCGTGCATGAACGTGCAGGCGTGCAGAATATCGCCGATGAAAAGCAGCTTGCCGCCGCAGGCGGGCAGCTGCATGAGCGGCGCGTGCGGGCCGACCGGCGTTTCGTCCAGCACGTGGTCCTTTGTCAGGCGGACGGCGTCCGCGCCGAGCGCGCAGACCGAATGCGTGGGATGGAGGCTGCGCACGACACCGGGCATACGGAAAAAGGTGCGCGGCAGCAGGCCGACGCACGGCTCGCTCTCCCGGCTGTCGAACACGGAGGTTTCCGGCGTGACGGTCTCGTAGGTGAAGGCCGGCAGCAGCAGCGTGCCGCCGGGGCAAACGGCCTCGTAGAGTGTTTCCAGCACGGCTTCGGGCGGGAGCGGCGTCCCGATCGCCTTCATCGATGCATGGACGAACAGCACGTCGCCCGGAGATACGCCGAGCGCGCGAAGCTGCCCGCGCATGGTTTCCTGTGTCATGGGGTGCACTTCCTTTTCAAAATCCTGTGTTCCTCCAAGATACCACACCGCGCACGCGAAATCGACCGGCAAAGCGCCGAAATTTCCGCGGTTTTTTTGGTCGGGATTCCGGGCAAAACGAAAGCGCGCAGCCGGGTTTCAGGCTGCGCGCGATTTTTTTACGGGACGAGCACGTCGGTGATTTCCGCGATGTACATCTCGTGGTAATCCTTGTCGGGGTAGAACTTGCCGTCGATGTCCCCGTCGATGAAGTTTTCGGCCGGCAGCGGCGTGCGGCTCAGCTTGCGGCAGACAAAGACGAGCGCCGCCTCCTCGAAGTAGACCGAGCCGTCTGCGAGAACCGGCGTCAGGCCGGATTTTTCCACCTTGTTTTCATCCCAGCCGGAGGCCTTGCCGAGATAGGCGAGCGTGCTCCTGTACGATTCGGGATAGAACGACAGCGTGAAGGTCTCGCCGTTGTCGAGGAATTTCTTCGTATAGCGCTGCGGGCGGATGTAAACCGTCACGGTCGGCTTGTTCCAGATGTAGCCGAACGCGCCCCAGGAGACGGTCATTGTGTTGAAGCCGGACGCATCGCCGGCCGTGACGAGCGCCCACTCCTGCCCGAGCTTTGTGAACGGGTTAAAGGAGAGCGAGTCAAAGGGAACGGAATGAAAAGCCATAAAAACCACCGGGCCTTTGCGATGCAAAGGCAGTCCTTCCTTCAGAATTCTGCGGCGCCGCGCCGTTTTTCGGCGGCCCGCCGCACTCAGTATACCACGGAAACGCGTGCTTTTCAAGCCGCGCGCTTCGGCGCCGGGTCACGCCGGATGACGCGCTTGATCGTCAGCAGGTAGACGGTCAGGGAGACGAGCGGCGGGAAGATGTCGGAGATCGCCTCGCACCAGAAGATGTTCTCGATCGGGAACAGGGCGGGCAGGATGAAGATGCAGGCGAAGAAAACGACCTTGCGGAAAACCGAGAGCGGCAGCGCGATCTTCACCATGCCCATGCCGGTGAAGCCGTCAACAATCCCGTACTGGAGGGCGAGCGGGATCGTGCCGAGCGTGTAGATGCGGATCAGCCGCGCCGTCATATCAATGTATTCGGGGTCCTGCGTGAAAATGCGCGCGAAAAGATGCGGGATCAGCTGTGCGGCGAGGAACATCAGGCCGCAGAAAACGACGGCGGTCAGGAAGATGACGCGCTGTGCTTTCAGAATCTTGTCCGGCCTGCGCGCGCCGAGGTTGTAGCCGAGGATCGTCTGCGTGCCCATCGTCAGGCCGCCCAGCGGCATCGTGATCAGAAGCTCGAAGCTCTGCACGATCGTGTTGCAGGTCAGCAGCATGTCGCCGTAGCCCGCGCCGCCGTACCGCTGCAGCATCATGTTGAGCGCGATCAGCATCACGTTGTCGAAGAGGATGATCAGGAACGAGCTCATGCCGATCGCCGTGACGCGCCCGATGATCTTCAGGTCGTAGCCGCCGAAGGTGATCGGCACGAGCACGCTGCCGCGCAGCAGGAACCAGAGCACGTAGGCGCAGCTCGCGATCTGCGAGATGACCGTGGCGATCGCCGCGCCGGCGACGCCCATATCGAGGACGAAGATGAAGATCGGGTCGAGGATGATGTTCGTCACCGCGCCGATCAGAACGGAGAGCATGCCGTTTTTGCTGAAGCCCTGCGTGATGATGAACTGGTTCATGCCCGTCGCGATCAGCGCAAAGACCGTGCCGAGCAGATAGATCGAAAAGTACGATTCCGCATAGGGGTACAGCGCCTCCGATGCGCCGAAGGTGATGAGGATCGGGCGGCGGAAGACAAAGGCCAGCACCGTGACGACCACGGAAAGCGCGAGGAGGTAGACGAAGCAGTTGGCGACGACCTTTTTCGCCTCCCGCACTTTGCCCTCGCCGAGCCGGATGCTGACGAGCGGCGAGCCGCCGATGCCGACGAGAAAGGCGAACGAGGAGATCAGCGTGACGATCGGCCCGCAGACGCCGACGCCGGCGAGCGCGGTTTCGCCGTAGCCGGGAATGTTGCCGATGTACATACGGTCGACGATGCTGTACAGCACGCTGACGAGCTGCGAGAGCATCGAGGGGATGGCGAGCGACCAGACAAGGCCCTTGATGTTGTCCGAGCTGAGGTCGGAGATGAGTCTCATAGTGAATCACGTTCCTTACTGCGCAGCCGCGCTGCGCGGGGGTATTTTGCCGAAAGCGGCGGTTCTGCCTGCTGCGGATCAGAACGACCGGCAGATCTGGAAGATGTAGAATTTCAGGTAATACGATTCGTCGGCGCTCCAGAGAATCGGGTGGTCCGGCGCCTGCGTGCGGAACTCCACCTGCCGCAGCCGGCAGTGCGCGGCGCGCGCGGCCTGGCCGATCGTCTGCGCGAACAGCTCGGCGTTCATGTAGTGCGAGCAGGAGCAGGTGGCGAGGAAGCCGCCGTCGCGCACGAGCTTCATGCCGCGCAGGTTGATTTCGCGGTAGCCCTTGACCGCGTTTTTGACGGAGTTTTTCGACTTCGTGAAGGCGGGCGGGTCGAGGATCACCACGTCGAACTGCTTTCCCTCGCTTTCGAGCGCGGGGAGCAGGTCGAACACGTCGGCGCAGCGGAATTCGACGGTGTCGGAAAGGCCGTTCAGCGCGGCGTTCTTTTCGGCCTGCGCGACCGCAAGGTCGGAGGCGTCCACGCCGAGCACGTGCTTTGCGCCCGCAACGCCGGCGTTCAGCGCGAAGGAGCCGGTGTGCGTGAAGCAGTCGAGCACCTCGGCGTCCCGGCAGAGCCGCTGAATCGCGAGCCGGTTATATTTCTGGTCGAGGAAGAAGCCGGTTTTCTGGCCGTCCTTGACGTCGACGATGTAGCGCACGCCGTTTTCGACGATCTCGACGTCGGTGTCGAATTCAGGGCCGATGAAGCCCTTGACGCGGTCCATGCCCTCCTTGAGGCGCTCCTTCGCGTCGCTGCGCTCGTACACGCCGCGGATTTCGACGCCGTCCTCGGCCAGCACCTTCTTGAGCAGTTCGACGATGCGCAGCTTCATTTTGTCGATGCCGAGCGCGAGCGATTCGACGACGAGCACGTCGGAGAATTTGTCGATGACGAGGCCGGGCAGAAAGTCCGCCTCGCCGAAAATCACGCGGCAGGCGCTCGTGTCCACGGTCTTTTTGCGGTACGCCCAGGCGTCGCGCACGCGCTTTTCGAGAAACGCGTCGTCAATTTCCTGCGCGCCGTCGCGCGTCATCATGCGCACGCGGATCTTCGAGTTCTGGTTGATGAAGCCGCGGCCGAGCGGGTAGCCGTTTGCGTCCTGCACGGCAACGACCGCGCCGTTTTTGAAGGTGCCCTTGATCGAGGCGATCTCGTTGTCGTAGATCCAGAGCCCGCCGGCCTTGAAGCTGCGGCCCTCGCCGGGCTTCAGTGTGACAATCGTGTTATTTTCCATGGTGATTTCCTTTCTGCGCCTGTTGCGGTTCGTCGTTTATGTCGGCCGTAAACCCGCCGCGGCTCCACAGCCAGAGCGGCGTGTGCAGGTCCGTCGGCAGCAGGCCGGTGCCCTCGAGCAGTGCATCCCAGCGATTGGCGGCGAGCGTTTGCGCGCTGCCGCCGTGCAGCTCGTCTTCGGTGAGCACGCCGAGCCGCGCGCTCGCCTGCAAAACGTGCGTATCCGGCGCGATCGAGATGTTTTCCCGGTCCGAAAACCGGCAGTCGGTGTAGGCCTCGAGCACATGCAGCCAGTAATTGCAGATCTTGGTCCCGCCGAGATAGGGGAAGTCCTTTTTGTGCGCCGCGATGTAGGCTTTGACCTCGGCCGCCCGGAAATGGCTCTGCCGGAGGAAGACGTGCACATCGCCGCCGAACTGCTCCGCGAACGTGCGGCAGAGCGTTTTCCAGATGGCGGGGTGCCGGTTCGGCTGCAGGGCGACCCTGTACTGCACCAGAATGCGGCGCAGCGTTTCGTCGTCCGTCTGCATGACGCGGATGGGGTCGAACAGCGCACGCCCGGCGGGGTCGGCGTACATCCGGTTGGCGCACTCCCACAGCCGGTAGGAATTGCGCTGGTAGTTGAGCGCCATCGGCAGCGTAAAATACAGGTAGTTTTCGCCGGAGGCGGGGTCGAGGTGCGGGTTTTCGTCCTCGGGCATTTTCTCGCCGCCCAGCCGCCCGGCTTTATAGGCCGCAAGCAGGCGCTGCACCTGCCCGCGTATGGCGTTTCGGTCGTTCATATGGTGTTTTCCTTTCTTTCCGTGCGGATCTCGCCGAGGACGTGCCGGCAGAACGCGGCGGCCAGTTTGCCGTCCGGCTCGAAAACGCCGTCGGTCCGGCAGGCTTCCAAAGCCCCGCGCAGCAGCGGCGCATATTGGGGCTCCAGATGCGAAAGCCCCCATGCGCCGCCCTCGGCCTTCGAGAGCACGCGCTTCTCCCGCACGGCGGCGAGCACGCGGCACAGGTTCAGCAGCACATAGACGGGGTCGGCCGAGACATTCGTCTCCGCGTCCGCGACGTCGGCGCAGATGCTGTCGAGGTAATCCGCCCACGGGACGTCGCCGAAAACCGCCGAAACCGGCGGCCCGTACAGCGCGACGCCCCGGTGCAGGATCACCGTGAAGTGCGCCGCAAGGTCGGGATCCGTGCCGCGCATCGCGTCGGCAAAGCCGTGCGGGTCGCGCGCGTAAGCGTCGCGGTGCATGTTCGAAAAATGCAGCTCGAACGGCGTGGGGTAGACGAAATCCCGGCAGTACCGGCGCAGCACGACGCTCATCTCAAGCCCTTTCGGCGGCGCCATCCGGTTCATCCGGTACACGGTCTCGAGCAGCCGCAGGCGCGTTTCCCGCGCGGGCGGCGCCTGCACGACCGCGATGTAATCGACGTCGCTTCTCCGCGGATTGAACCCGCCGAGCGCGAGCGACCCGTGCAGGTAGAGGCCGACGAGATTGCCGCCGAGGATTTCCAGGTGCGTGCTCCGGATTTCGGACAGGAGCGGTTCAAGTTCCCGGCGCATCGTCTCACCCTGCCCCGCCGCCGGGCTTTGCGGGGGCGGCGCCCTTTGTGCGCGGCGCGTGCTTTTTCGGCGCGGTGCGGGTGAAGCTCTCGGCGAGAAGCGCGCGCAGCTCCTCCGCGTCGACGCTGCCGTCCAGCGCTGCGCTGATCCAGTGCTCCTTGTTCATGTGGTAGGCGGGGAAAAAGCCCGGGCGGCTGTGCAGCATGCCGATCAGGAGCGGGTCGCCCTTGAGGTTGACGACGGTGAGCGCGTCCGTGCCGGAAAGGCCCAGTTTATCCCGCGGCACGTCCATGACGACCGCGAACCATTTGCGGTTATCGGGGTGGCGCAGCACGGCGTACCCCGGCTCGTCCGGCCACGGATACTCCGGCTCCACGCCGAAAAGCGCCCTTGCGCAATCGTAAAATTCTGTTCGGTTCATATGCATCCTCTTTGTTATCAGAAATCCGGCTTGCAGGTCCGGTAACCTCAATTCGCAGTTTTGGGAGAGGACAAAAGGCGTTTGTGCTTTTGGTACCAGATGGGCACTGGGTTTCGCATCCCATCGTACCAATTGAGCACGGTCTTTGCCTGATTTTGAAAGAGTTCGATTTGCTCGAAGCCGAAGGGGACTGCCCACAGGATTGCAGAGAGCATGCCGACGCTGATATACAGTGCGAGCAGCTTCCAGAATTCGGGCGGAATCGAACCGCCGAAATAGCCGTCGATCCTTCCGGATGCAAAGGTCGGGCACAGGATGGCATCCCAAGTGATGGCTTTCATGTCTTCCCATGGGTCTCCGTAGTCGTCGCGGTCGAAATCGAGAATGTACAGCTTGCCGTCTCGGCCGATCCTCATATTTCCGCGGTGATAGTCGCCGTGCTGGTAAACCTGCGGTCGGTCGTTCAACAGCGAACGGTTCTCGTTGATATAGTCGATGAATACCTGTCCGTCTTCAAATTGAAAGAGACAGGCCTTGTATTTCTCCATTTTCAAGTCGATCTTCCGATTAAAGCGGACGGCCCATTCTTCCAAATTTTCAGGAACCGGTACCGAGTGGATTTTGCGGAGAATATGTCCGGCTTCCCATCCGCAGGCGTATTGTGCTTCGCGCGTCAGAGTGGGGATCGCTTCTTCTGCGTCCGTACCGTCAATCCAGCTTTGGACAGAATAGACGCCTGCGTCGCAGATACCGAATTCGATGGGATTGCACATCGGGATGCCGAGGGCCGCAATCGTTCGCATCCGCTCGAATTCATTTTTCTTCCGGTCGTATTGCTCTGCTGGCGAAATCCGGAGAAGATAGTGGACGCCTTGCGCATCGGTAACGCGATATTTTTTATCCTGCGACCAGCCTTTGCAGATCGGTTCCTGTGCGATGAAGTGTAATCCGGTCATTTCCTCTTCACTCCCTTTTGCAGAATAAAAACAGGTTATTGTCGAATCAGCCGCACGACGGTCTCCACATGCGCGGTGCCGGGAAACATGTCGGCCGGCGTGACGGTTTCGGTTTTGTAGCCGCTTTCGCCGAACAGCTTCAGGTCGCGCGCGAGCGTGGCCGGGTCGCACGAGACGTAGACGACGCGCTTCGGGCGCATCGCCGCGATCGTCGCGATCAGCGCGCTGTCGCAGCCCTTGCGCGGCGGGTTAATCACGATGACGTCCGGCTTTTCGCCGCGCTCGAACAGGATCCTTGCGGCTTCGGCCGCGTCGGCGCAGAGGAATTCCGCGTTTTGGATGGCGTTGCGTTCGGCGTTGCGCCGCGCGTTTTCGACGGCGGCCGGCACGATCTCCGCGCCGATGAGCTTTTTCGCATTTTTCGCCATCGAAAGCCCGATCGTGCCCGTGCCGCAGTAGAGGTCGAGCAGCGTCTCCGCGCCGGTCAGCCCCGCGTATTCGGCGGCCTTGCCGTAAAGGCGCTCGGCCTGCGTGCGGTTCACCTGGTAAAACGCGTGCGGCGCGATCTCGAAGGCGAGGCCGCAGAGCGTGTCGGTGATCGTGTCCTTGCCCCAGAGCGTGCGGCACGTTTTGCCGAGCACGACGTTCGTCTTTTCGCGGTTGATGTTGAGCAGGACGCCGGTGATTTCCGGCACGGCCTCGCGCAGCATCTCGACGAGCAGCGCTTCCTCGTGCAGCGCGGCGCCGTTTGCGACGACGCAGACCATCATCTCGCCGCTCATTTCCCCGCGGCGCATGTACAGGTGGCGGAGCACGCCGCTGTGCGACGCTTCGTCGTAGACGCTTTCGCCCGACACGGCGTACCACCGGCGGAACGCGGCGGCGGCGCGGTCAAACGCTTCGGGCTGCAGCAGGCAGCTTTCCGTGTTCACGATGCGGTGGGAGTTGACGGCGTAAAAGCCGAGCTGCAGCGCGCCGTCCTTCGAAAGGCCGATGGGGAGCTGGCACTTGTTGCGGTAGCGGCAGCGGTCCGGCGCGGCGAGGATCGGCTCCATCTGAAAATCCTGCAGGCCGCCGATGCGCTCGAGCGCGTCGCGCACGCGCTGCGTCTTGATCTGAAGCTCCGCTTCGTAGCGGATGTGCCGGTACACGCAGCCGCCGCACTGCGCGGCGACGGGGCAGTCCGGCGCGATGCGGTCGGGCGAGGGCGCGAGCAGCTTTTCGAGCCGGCCGAAGGCGTACTTCCGCAGGACCTTGACGATGCGCACGGCGCACCGGTCGCCGACGGCGGTGCCCGGCACGAAGACAGCCATGCCCTCGATGCGGCAGATGCCGCTGCCCTCGGTCGTCATGGCGGTGATATCGGCTTCAAAAATATCGTTTTTCCTGATCATGCAAAAACCTCCGGTGAAACATTCGGCCCAAAGGGGCGGAAAACGCAGGAATCATGCGGAACATTTCGCGGCGCGCAGCCGGAGAAATGTTTCACAAATTCGAAATGTGCAAAACCTGTAGTGAATATGACTATTTTTCCTGGTTAAACTTTGTGTGAGACAGGCAAAAGGGAGATTGTCTAAAAAAGCATTGACAATCGATATTCCGGTCGCTATAATAAAGGCGTAGTCAATGATTACGAGCTCTGCGGTAAGGATTTACCGCGACTTTTCAATACAACTCCTCCCCAAAAGAGAGCAAAAGGCGAGAATTTTTCTCGCCTTTTGCTCTTTTCTGCGGAAAAAATCAAAAGGCGGGAAACCGCAGGACTGGCCTGTCAGGAAACGACGTTGACCGGCTGCCCGGCAAGAAACGCGCGCAGATTGCCGGCGACGGCGTCGATCAGCCGCAGGCGGGCTTCGCGGGAAGCCCATGCGATGTGCGGCGTGATCAGGCAGTTTTTGGCGGTGAGCAGCGGGTGGTCCGGGCGCGGCGGCTCCTCGGCCATCACGTCGAGCCCGGCGCCGGCCAGACGGCCGCTGTTGAGCGCATCCGCAAGGGCGTTTTCGTCCACGAGCGCCCCGCGCGCCGTGTTGATGAGCAGCGCGGTGGGCTTCATGCGCGCGAGCACCGATGCGCCGACGATGCCGCGCGTTTCATCGGTCAGGGGGCAGTGGAGCGAGACGACGTCGGCGGTTTCAAACAGCGTTTCGAAGCCGCACCAGGTGCAGCCTGCGGGCAGCGCGCGCTGCGTGCGGCTGTGCACGAGGACGCGCATGCCGAGCGCCAGACCGAGCTGCGCGACGGCGCGGCCGATGTTGCCGAAGCCGAGGATGCCGAGCGTTTTGCCGGAAAGCTCGAGGATCGGCGCGGTGGTGTGCGTCGCTTCGACCGCGTCGTTCCAGCCGCCGCTGCGCGTCACGGCGCTGAGATGCTCGACGCGGTTGCACAGCGCGAGCAGCAGCGCAAAGGTGAGCTGCGCGACGGTTTCGACGCAGTACAGCGGCACGTTGCAGACGGTGACGCCCTTCTCGCGCGCGGCGCGGACGTCGATCGTGTTGTAGCCGGTCGCGAGCGTGCCGATGTAGCGCAGCTTCGGCAGGGCGTCGAGCACGGCGCGGTTCAGCACGATGCGGTTGACGATGAGCGCTTCCGCGTCCCGCGCGCGCTTTACAACGCAGTCCGCCGGCGTGGAATCGTAGACCGTGACGCGGCCGAGCGCCTCGAGCGGCGCCCACGAAAGGTCGCCGGGGTTCGTCGTCCCGCCGTCCAGAACCACAATATCCATAGCCGCAGCCCTCCTGCCTGTTTCGCATAAAATCCTATCCTACAGTATACCGTATTCGGCGCCGGGTTTCAATGCCAAATTTCCGTATTTGGGTAGACTCTCCGGTGATAAAAAAGCGTAGATCTCTATGTAAAATCGAGATCTACGCTTTAAAGAAGTTGTGTATTAAGTTCCAAAACAGCTAATCGTGAAATCGACTGATACGTCTTCGGCAGAATCAATCCGTTTTACAGAGAGTGTAAAATAGCCTCCGGGGCAAATTTTGCAAATGACATTATCTTGTTCTGCGTCTGTACTGACGCAGAGGACGTCTTCGAAAA
>DSTMC04003__coassemble_1313_pt1 | contig 19048 bp, 12 predicted proteins | sample DSTMC04003__metabat2_high_PE_020 | metagenome-assembled genome bin DSTMC04003 | reverse complement strand
TTGCTGTTCGCCTCGACGATGATCCACGGCGCGTAGGTCGTCGAGGTGCGCACGAGCATCTCGTCCACGGCCACCTCGTACTGGTCCCACTTCGCGCGGTTGCGCCAGTCCTCCTCGGTGATCTTCCACTGCTTGTCGGGGTTTTCCTGCCGCTCCTTGAAGCGGCGCTCCTGCTCGTCCTTGTCGATGTGCATCCAGAACTTGAGCACGATGCAGCCGCTGTTCGTCCAGCTCTCCTCCATGTTGTTGATCTCCGTGTAGGCGCGCCGCCATTCCTCCCCGGAGCAGAAGCCCTCGATGCGCTCGACCATCACGCGGCCGTACCACGAGCGGTCGAAGATCGTGAAATGGCCGGCCTTCGGCATGTTGGTCCAGAAGCGCCAGAGGTAGTGGTGCGATTTCTCGAGGTCGTTCGGCGCGGAGACGGGCTGCACCGCATAGCCGCGCGGGTCGAGCGCCTGCGTCAGCCGCTTGATGGCGCCGCCCTTGCCGCCGGCGTCCCAGCCCTCGAAGGCGAGAACGACCGGGATGCGCCGCCGGTACACCTCGTTGTGCAGGTGGGAGAGCTTGGCCTGCAGCTCCTTGAGCTGCTTCTGGTACTGCTCCTTCGTCAGGGACTTGCTGAGGTCGACGCCGGCGAGCGCGGAGGCGCGGAACGCGTCGGGGTAGATGGCCGCGCTTTCCTCGACGCTCTCCTTCGGCAGCGCCGCGCGGCGGTCGGCGTCCGCAATGGCCGCCTCAAGCCGCTTGACGACGGTGGACATGACCTTGGCGGCCGCGTATTCGCGGTTTTCCGACTCGATGATCGTCCACGGCGCGTTGTCGCGGTCGGTTTTCTGCAGCGCCTCCTCGGTCAGGCGGAAGTATTCGTCGTAGTGCTCGCAGCGCCGCCGGTCGCCCTCGGTCACGCGCCAGGCCGTTTCCTTCGAAGCGGCGAGCTTTTTGAGCCGCTTTTTCTGCTCCTTCTGCGAGATCACGAGGAAAAACTTGATGAGCACGATGTGGTCGTCCGTCAGAAGCTGCTCGAACGAGTTGATCTCATCCGCCGCCGTCGCCAGGCTCTTTTCGTCGCTCTTGCCGTCGAAGCGGTCGTTGAGCAGAATGCGGTACCAGCTCCGGTCGAGGATCGTGATGCGGCCGCGGCCGGGCATCGTGTTCCAGAAGCGCCACAAAAACGGGTAGAACCGCTCCTCCTCCGTTTCCCGCTGCGTCGTGTAGACCTTGAAGCCGCGCGGGTCGAGCGGCTCGATCAGGCGGTTGATCATCGTGCCCTTGCCCGCGGCGCCGAAGCCCTCGACGGCGATGATGACCGGGATGCGCTTTTCCTTGCACACGCGCTGCAGGCGGCCGAGCTTTGCGTCCAGCTCGCGCATCAGCGTGTTGAATTCCTTCTTGCCCATCTTCTTTGAAAGGTCGATTTTTTCCAGCATAGCAAAGCTCCTTTTTATAAAACTTGAAATTTGCATGAAATTTCAGTAAATTGATAAAAATATTTTACCACCATGCCTGCGGAAAAGCAAGATTTTCACAGAAAACAGCGCATATATTTCGCCCGATTTCCGGCATAAACTGTACGGGACGGCCCGCGGTCAAAAGCGGACGTCCTCCCGCCGGTAGACGCACGCGCCGCCGAGATACGTCGCGAGCACGTCGATCGCGTGCAGGCGGTCGGGCGCGGTCTCGAACGGGTTTTCCCCGAGCACGACGAAATCCGCCAGCATGCCCGCGCGGATGCGGCCCTTGCAGTTTTCCTCAAACGACGCGTAGGCGCCGTACTGCGTGAAGCTGTCGAGCGCCTCGCGCACCGAAAGGGCCTCCTCGGGGCGGTAGGGCGGCGCCGTGCTGCCGATGCTGCGGCGCGTGACGGCGCATTCGACGCCGCGCAGCACGGCGGGGTCCTCCACCGGCGCGTCGGAGCCGTTCGAGAACGTCACGCCGCTTTGCAGCAGGGATTTGGCCGCGTAGCTTGTACCGGCCAGCGCGGGGCCGACGCGGTCGAAAACGATGCGCGCGTCGTAGTCGAGGAAGATCGACTGCAGGTAGACGTGCATCCCGAGTTTCCGGATGCGCTCGAGCTGGTCGGGCCGGGTGATCTGGCAGTGCACGACGCCGTGGCGGTGGTCGCGCCGCGGATGCGCGACGAGCGCCTTTTCGCAGGCGTCGAGCACGCGGTCGAGCATGCCGTCGCCGATGGCGTGGATCGCGATCTGCATGCCGTGCGCGTTGGCGTAGGCGCACATCGCGTCGAGCTGCGCCTGCGTGTAGACCGGCAGGCCGCGCGTGCCGGGCGCGTCCTGATAGGGGCGGCTGAGGTACGCCGTCCGCGCGCCGAGCGAGCCGTCGCCGAGCATTTTCAGCGGGCCGTTTTTGAAGCGCTCGTCCCCGCGCCTGAAATCGCCCGATTCCACAAAGGCCTGCAGGTCGGGCAGGTTCGTGAAGTGCGCCTGTTCGTTGACGCGCACGGTCAGCGTGCCGTCCGCGGCCATCGACCGGAACGCGTCCATGACGGGCCGGTAGCCGAGGCCGGGAAACACCGCGTAGTCGTCGCTCTGGCAGGAGGTGATGCCGCGGCGGTTCAGGTGGCGGCAGGCCGCGCGGATGCAGCCGCGCAGGCCGTCGCCGTCGGGCGCGGGCATCGCCTTCAAAACGAGGTCGAGCGCGTTTTCAAAAAACTGGCCGAGCGGCTCGCCGCTGTCGTCGACCGAAAAGCGGCCGCCGGCCGGCTGCGGGGTGCCGCGGCCGATGCCGAGCAGCTCGAGCGCGCGGGAGTTCACGACGCAGATGTGCCCGCAGGCGCGCGTGATGCAGATCGGGTGCGTGCGGGAGACGGCGTCGAGGTCGAAGCGGTCCGGGAAGCGGCGCACGTCCGCAAAATAATCCTGGTTGAAGCCGCGTCCGCGCACCCACGCGCCGGGCGCGGGCTTTGTCTCGCGGATGTAGCTGCGCAGGCCGTCCAGCAGCTCGGCGAGCGAGCCGGTATGCGCGGTGAGGTCCGCCATCGAGAGCGTCTGCCCGAGGTTCAGCAGATGCATGTGTGAGTCGTTGAAGCCGGCGCAGACGAACCGGCCGCCGAGGTCGACCGTTTCGCCGCCGTCCCCGTCCGGGGCGCCGACGCGGATGAACCGCCCGTTTTCGACGGTAAAGCTGTCCGTAAAGCCGTCGCCGGTATAGACGATGCCGCCGCGAAATGTGGTGCGCATATAATCACCGTGCCTTGAAAGTAGAGTTCAATTCCATTATAAGGGTGCGAAAAAAGCGTGTCAAGCGCAGCAAGACGACCGAAAACGCGAAAAAACCGGGTTTTCGACCGTGTAGAATCTTGTACTTTTTTGTAAAATTGTGTACAATAAATTGTAAACCCGCGCATGCGGCACAAATGCGGGTGAGCGCAAAACCAATACCGAGGAGAGAACACACTATGTTTGGAAAAAGAGTGGACGGCCGGCAGGTCCATGAGGTAGAGCCTTTTCAGCGCATTGTCCCGTACATCATGCGCACCCGGACGGACTCGATGAATATGTTCGAGGAGAGCATCCCCTGCGCGGGGATGGATAATTATGTAAACATGCGGCGCGCGCAGGGCGAGCAGATCACCTACCTGCACGTGATGATCGCGGCGCTCGTTCGGCTTGTGGCGCTGCGCCCGCAGCTCAACCGCTTCGTGATGCGCGGCCGGATCTACACGCGGCCGAAGATCTGGGTCAGCTTCGTCGTGCACCAGAACCTGCGCAGCGACGCGGCCGGCACGACGATCAAGCTCTGCTTTGAGGGCACCGAGGACATTCAGGAAATTTGCAAAAAGATCAACGCGGCGATCCTGAAGGAAACGACGCAGAAAAGCGAGTCGAACGCGACGGACAAGCTCGCCGGGCTGATCATGAGCATCCCGGGGCCGCTGATCCGCCTCGTCGTCAACACGCTGATGTTCATGGACCGGCACAATGCGCTGCCGAAGTCGGTGATCGACGCGAGCCCGTTCCACACGTCGCTCTTCATCACGAACCTGCGGTCGCTCGGCATCAACCACATCTTCCACCACGTCTATGAATTCGGCACGACGGGCCTGTTCATCGCGATCGGCAAGGAGAAGAACGAGCCCGCGTTCAACGGCACGCAGATCGTCATAGAAAAGCGCATGGGCTTCGGCCTCGTCACCGACGAGCGCTTCTGCGACGGCCTGTACTTCGCGCGGTCGCTCAAGATCCTCAAGAAGTTCCTGAATAACCCGTCGCTGCTCGAGGTCCCGCTCGAGCACAAGATCGAGGACGTGCGGTAAAGGCCGGCCGGTTCCCGCAGGGCGCGGCGCACATGCCGCTTTGTGCGGAATACAGTTGTCTTTTGGCGGAACCTGCGGTATAATCGTATTGAATTTTGAAATCTGCGGGCGGGACGCCTGCGGGGATAAGGAGCGGAAAAATGGAATATCGCATTCTCGGAAAAACAGGCCTGCGGGTCTCCCGCGTGGGCTTCGGCGGCATCCCGATCCAGCGCATCGACGCGGCCGGGACGAAGGCGCTGGTCGAACGGCTGCTGGAGGCCGGCGTCAACTACATCGACACGGCGCGCGGCTACACGGTCAGCGAATCGTACCTCGGCGAAGCGCTTGAAGGTGTGCGCGACCGCTTCGTGCTGGCGACGAAGAGCATGGCGCGCACGAAGGCGGCCATGGCGCAGGACATCGAGACAAGCCTTTCGAACCTGCGCACCGGATACATCGACCTCTATCAGGTGCACAACCCGAACATGGCCCAGCTTGAGCAGGTCGTGGGCGCGGGCGGCGCGCTCGAGGCGCTGCTTGAGGCGAAAGCGGCGGGCAAGATCGGCCACATCGGCCTGACGGCGCATTCCAGAGAGGTCTTTGAGAAGGCGCTCGAGCTGGACTGGGTCGAGACGATCATGTTCCCGTACAACATCGTCGAGACGCAGGGCGAAGCGCTGATCCGCGCCTGCACGGAAAAGAATATCGGCTTTATCGACATGAAGCCGCTCGCCGGCGGCGCCATCGAGGACGGTGCGCTCGCGATACGGTTCATCGTCAGCAATCCGGACGTCACGGTCGTGATCCCGGGCATGGCGGAGCTGCGGGAGATCGACGAAAACGTGGCGGCCGCCGCGCGCACGGAACCGCTGGACGAAGCGGAGACGCGCGGCGTGGAGGCGGTGCGCGAAGCGCTCGGCACGCAGTTCTGCCGGCGCTGCAACTACTGTGCGCCGTGCTCGGCGGGCATCCAGATCCCGAACGTCTTCCTGATGGAGGGCTACCTGCTGCGGTACGGCCTGGAGGACTGGGCGCGGGCGCGTTACGGCGCGCTGGAGGTCAAGGCCTCGGCCTGCACCGCCTGCGGCCTGTGCGAGACGCGCTGTCCGTATAACCTGCCCATCCGCGAGATGATGAAAAAAGCCGCGGCGGAGTTCGGCGAATGAGCCCGGCCGCGGAAAATAGAAATTGTGGGGATGCTTCGGCTTTCGGGCCGACGCGTCCCTTTTTGTTGCGGCAAAAACCGTGTCCGTCGCGCTGCGGCTGTCCAAACGGTACAGAATAGATTGCCCCGCGCGTGCGGGGAGAAGGCGTAGACGCGGCGGCGCTTGCCGGTCTTGCGCTCGATTGCCCCGCGCGTGCGGGGAGAAGGCACTATTAAACAAAACGGACTATTTTGTATAAGGATCACCCCCGCGTGTGCGGGGAGAAGTCACTTATGGTTCAGCGCTGGGAAACGCTTAAAGGATCACCCCCGCGTGTGCGGGGAGAAGCCGAAAAAGTTGAGAATTGCAGATATGACGGGGGGATCACCCCCGCGTGTGCGGGGAGAAGGACTCGATTTCTTCTTTTGCGATCGTGAAAATGGGATCACCCCCGCGTGTGCGGGGAGAAGGGGACGTCATTTCCGCCACAGAATTCGCCACAGGGATCACCCCCGCGTGTGCGGGGAGAAGTGTATTTCGAAGATTTCGAAAACCTTTTCTATAGGATCACCCCCGCGTGTGCGGGGAGAAGAGGCTCGCGGGCGCTGGGCGCGTCCGGCTACTAGGATCACCCCCGCGTGTGCGGGGAGAAGCGCGCTCGCTCTACACTATTAGTACAAAACAGAGGATCACCCCCGCGTGTGCGGGGAGAAGCCCGTAGTCAAGCTTACCTCTAGGGCTAGGCGGGGATCACCCCCGCGTGTGCGGGGAGAAGCGAGTACGATGCGTTCCGCAAGACCGGCAAGCAGGATCACCCCCGCGTGTGCGGGGAGAAGTTCGGTACGCCGTTGACCGAAAGCTCCGTCTTGGGATCACCCCCGCGTGTGCGGGGAGAAGTGAGCAGGCATTCCTCGGACAGCGGCTGAAATAGGATCACCCCCGCGTGTGCGGGGAGAAGCGGACGGCGCAGCGCATCCGCTGACGGTCACGGGGATCACCCCCGCGTGTGCGGGGAGAAGAGGGATTTTATGAACGGACAGGACTGCGAACAGGGATCACCCCCGCGTGTGCGGGGAGAAGTGCTGGGGATCATTCAGCGCCTGCAATGCATCGGGATCACCCCCGCGTGTGCGGGGAGAAGGGGAGTTTCCGCTATGCACTTCGGGACCTCGGAGGATCACCCCCGCGTGTGCGGGGAGAAGCCTGCTCATTGTCTCCGGCGGTAGATATGCCAAGGATCACCCCCGCGTGTGCGGGGAGAAGCGACGCGCAGCACCGCCGTTGTTTCAAGTGGCAGGATCACCCCCGCGTGTGCGGGGAGAAGAAACGGGCACGCTTGACGCGGAGCTGGTCAACAGGATCACCCCCGCGTGTGCGGGGAGAAGCCGGCGACCTTGAAGCCGTCCAGCGTGACCTGGGGATCACCCCCGCGTGTGCGGGGAGAAGTGGGGAAAGCAGATACTCGGACGCGGCGGTCGAGGATCACCCCCGCGTGTGCGGGGAGAAGCTTATATGTGTATTTCGGTGGAAACTCGTCCTAGGATCACCCCCGCGTGTGCGGGGAGAAGGGATCGCCCCGGACTTTTTTGTTCTATTAAAAAGGATCACCCCCGCGTGTGCGGGGAGAAGATGCGGAATGCTTGCAGTTTATCGATGCGATTAGGATCACCCCCGCGTGTGCGGGGAGAAGAGCCGAGAAGACGAGCCATCGGGAAGCCCTGTAGGATCACCCCCGCGTGTGCGGGGAGAAGTGGGGAAAGCAGATACTCGGACGCGGCGGTCGAGGATCACCCCCGCGTGTGCGGGGAGAAGTCTCCGCTTGTCATGGTCCACGCGCGCGCTTTGGGATCACCCCCGCGTGTGCGGGGAGAAGTTCTGTGCGTTTTGAAAATCGACGTAGATGACAGGATCACCCCCGCGTGTGCGGGGAGAAGACATGCTGTGCAGTGGTCGAGCTTGAACGCTAGGGATCACCCCCGCGTGTGCGGGGAGAAGTCCAAGGAACAGGCAGAGAAAGAATGCAACCCAGGATCACCCCCGCGTGTGCGGGGAGAAGACGCGATGACCGAGCAGCTCCGCTTCCGACATGGGATCACCCCCGCGTGTGCGGGGAGAAGTCAGCGGCGTAGGCTTTCCGGTCGCGGTGTGTCGGATCACCCCCGCGTGTGCGGGGAGAAGCATTTTGCGCTAGTATGTCGGAAAAGCGAATCGGGATCACCCCCGCGTGTGCGGGGAGAAGCCGCAAGCTGAAGCGTCGCGCCCTTTGCAATCGGGATCACCCCCGCGTGTGCGGGGAGAAGCCGCAAGCTGAAGCGTCGCGCCCTTTGCAAGCGGGATCACCCCCGCGTGTGCGGGGAGAAGCCGTCTGTTATCAAGGGCGCAGGCCTTAACGGAGGATCACCCCCGCGTGTGCGGGGAGAAGTCAAAATCTTTCAGCTTCGACATATCGAGCCGGGGATCACCCCCGCGTGTGCGGGGAGAAGTTTAGCGCCGCCCTCGAAAAAGCGCTCCGTATAGGATCACCCCCGCGTGTGCGGGGAGAAGCATTCTCCGGACGGAGCCGACCAGTCCGGAGGAGGATCACCCCCGCGTGTGCGGGGAGAAGCCGGCAAACCCGGTCGAAGAGTACAATCCGGGGGGATCACCCCCGCGTGTGCGGGGAGAAGGCGATGTACAGCGTGTCCGGCGTGCCGTCGTTGGGATCACCCCCGCGTGTGCGGGGAGAAGCGCAGCGCTTTCGCCCGGATCGGCGGAACCGGCGGATCACCCCCGCGTGTGCGGGGAGAAGAGCCCGCCGCTGTACGTGAGCGCCGTGTTGGCGGGATCACCCCCGCGTGTGCGGGGAGAAGCTATCCGCAAGACGCTGCATGACAAGCGTGTTAGGATCACCCCCGCGTGTGCGGGGAGAAGAATCCTGTGAATGGCCTGAATGAAATCATTGAAGGATCACCCCCGCGTGTGCGGGGAGAAGAACCTGACGTTGTACGAAAATCGGGAAAAAGAAGGATCACCCCCGCGTGTGCGGGGAGAAGCACGCCTCCCGGAGGCAATCCATCATCGGGGACGGATCACCCCCGCGTGTGCGGGGAGAAGTTTACGAGGTTATCGAACAGGCCGCCGAAGATGGGATCACCCCCGCGTGTGCGGGGAGAAGGTGCCATGGCAGTGCAGCGCGCGGTTCGGGCAGGGATCACCCCCGCGTGTGCGGGGAGAAGAGTGCCCGAGCTGCACAAAGACGGCGCAGTCCAGGATCACCCCCGCGTGTGCGGGGAGAAGAAATAAGAGAGTGTTCCGCGACGACGATGCGTAGGATCACCCCCGCGTGTGCGGGGAGAAGTCGAGTCATAGGCATCCAAAATAACCGATATCAGGATCACCCCCGCGTGTGCGGGGAGGAGATCAGCGTGCTCTTGCCGGCGCCGTTCGCGGCCGGATCACCCCCGCGTGTGCGGGGAGAAGGAGGACGCTGGCCACGTAATCCGCATCGAACGGGGATCACCCCCGCGTGTGCGGGGAGAAGGTTGACGAAAATATCGGAATAATGGAAAATAGGGGATCACCCCCGCGTGTGCGGGGAGAAGTCCCCAGCCGAATCCTACAAAATTTTGTAAGCAGGATCACCCCCGCGTGTGCGGGGAGAAGAGGACGCTTTCGCCGTCGTCCACGGCGTAGCTGGGATCACCCCCGCGTGTGCGGGGAGAAGTCTCGTAACGGTTACGATCACACACTTCGCTGAGGATCACCCCCGCGTGTGCGGGGAGAAGTCTACGCGCAGCGCCGCACATACCATCAAAAAAGGATCACCCCCGCGTGTGCGGGGAGAAGTGCGCTCTGCTCGATATGCCGAAAGCCCTCCGGGATCACCCCCGCGTGTGCGGGGAGAAGGAGAAGTGAGCCGCATGTGTGAGAGCAGGGCGGGGATCACCCCCGCGTGTGCGGGGAGAAGTCCTGCATCTTCTCGAGTTCTTCGAGCATCTTAGGATCACCCCCGCGTGTGCGGGGAGAAGTCGTACACACATAATTTCCGCGCCCTTTAGGCGGGATCACCCCCGCGTGTGCGGGGAGAAGGACATTTCCACCGCGCCGGGCCACAGCCTGATTGGATCACCCCCGCGTGTGCGGGGAGAAGCCCTCCTGCACATAGCTTTCAGGAAATATTTTAGGATCACCCCCGCGTGTGCGGGGAGAAGACGGTTGTTGTCTGCCAATCGTAATTCACCGCGGGGGTGATCCCGAGGATCACCCCCGCGTGTGCGGGGAGAAGCTATTATGTGACGCTGCCGGACGAAACGACCTGGGATCACCCCCGCGTGTGCGGGGAGAAGTAAGTCACAAGTGCCGGTGATTGTGTCACGCAAGGATCACCCCCGCGTGTGCGGGGAGAAGACTAAAAAGATCCCCAATATAAGCCGTTTTTATCCGGGCGCTGCTTGTTTTTCATTTAGTTTTTCATAGAGCTGCAACAGAGTTTGACAATCGCTCAGGGCGCGGTGCGAAGGCATGCTTATAGAAAAATGCGCGGCCAACGTGGCCAGCTTGTAATCGGAGATGCCGAATATTTTTCTTCTCGCAAGCGTGAGCAGATCGATACAGCGGTTTGTCGGGGGCTGTATGGAACACCCCCTGCAAGCGGCCTGCAGGAAGCTCATATCGAAAGAAATGTTGTATCCCACCAACGGCCTTGACCCGATGAATTCCAAAAATTCGGCGAGCGCGGTCGGCAGCGGCAGGCCTTCCTGCTCCATCAGGCTGCGGTCAATTCCCGTCAAGTCTGTGATGTGTCTGGGAATTGCCGCATCCGTTTTGATCAGCCTGGAAAAGGTCGCGGCCGGATGGTCGTTTTCCACCAAAATCGCGCCCAGTTCCAGAATGGTGTCGCTGGCCGGATGAAGTCCGGTCGTTTCCAGATCCATCACCACGAAGGTGTTGCCCGATTTGGCGGCGGCTTGCTTTCTCCGCTCGCCCATCTGCCGTTTGGCGGCTTTGCTGAAGCCCGGCTTAAGCGGCGCTTCGGTTTCCGCCGAATTGGGAAGCGGCCGCCGTATCAGCTGGATGCCCTCAAAATCGACAGGCGTCCACAACGTGTTGTGCACGCGGAAATCCATCTTCTGTTCATTGTTTGTGGAGAATACCATCGTCGCCCGGCCGGTTTTCAGGTTTTCACACACGCGGTTCCAAATCGCGTCCCGCACCCGGCTGTTCACGTTTCCAACGTACACGCCGGTGTTGATTTCCTGCAGCCATTTTGAAAGGTCGCCGCGCAGCCTGGGAGGACAGTCGGTCATTGTGATTACGACTATGGCGCATCCTCCTCCCGTTCAAAATAATTGATCCCGTTGGGAACGGTTCCCAGCTGGTTATCCCACAGGTAAACCGCGTTTTCTTCACCGGCCTGCTCTTCCTCGGGCAACAGCAGGGAACGGATGTCATGGACCATCCGTTCCAGAATGTGCTGCTTGACGAGCGCATCCCGCACCCGTCTGCGGACGACGGAGGGAAGGTCTTCCGGGTCTTCTGCCGCCACTTCAAAGGCAATGGGAATGGTGACCTCTGCCTTGTACAAATCGGCGACGTCGTAGACGAAAGATTGATCGTGGCCCACGTGGGAAAATCCGAGACCGGGAGAACAACCCAAAGAAACAATCACCGCATGCGCGAGGCCATACAGGCACGCGTGCCCGGCCGAAAGCGCCTGGTTGACTTTGTCGCTGGCGGAAAAATCATCGAGGCGATAATCGCGCCCATTCCAGGGGACGCCGGTCTTCTGAGAGGCAGCCCGATATGCCCGGCGCACGCGGCTGCCCTCTCTTCCGCGAAGCTGCTGCATCGTCAGATGGGATACGTCCTCGTTGGGAAAACGCAGCTGGTACATTTTCCGGACAACATCCAGGTGCTTTCTCGTGTTGCTGACGAGCTCCGCCTGACGCAGCAGAAGATTGACGCGTGTGGTGAGCGGTCGTCCATGCGCATAGTAGCGCACCCCGTGTTCGCCGACCCATACAATGCCGACGCCGGAATCCCCCATCAGCTCTATGGCGCGGTGGGTCACCCGCGTTCCCGGTCCGAGAAGCAGCACGGTAATGGCTGCGGCCGGAATATGCACGATTCCCCTGTCGTCCGTTACCGTGATGGCGCCATCCTGCCGCCCGAGCGTACAATGCTCCAGATAGAGGAATGTCATGCGGTCCTTGATTTGCGGCAGGGCCTGCAGTTCGGGGCGAATGATTCCGGGCGGTTCAGCCATGGCGCATTTCTCCTTTCGCCACGGTCAGAAGCCCCATGCCGTACGCCTTTCCCCGGCCGATGCCTTCTGTGAGCGCCTGCCGAAAGGCGTCGGCGTCCGTTACCTCCAGCGTGCCCTCCCAGGTAACGGACAGCAGCGACACCGGAGGTCCCTTATGCCCCTTGCGGAACCGAAGCCAATGGGCGTCGGTCACGTCGAAGCCGTCGTCTGAAAGCCGGAATCCGTGTTTTTCTCCCTGCGCCTGCAGCCAGGCCTTCTGGTGTGCCGGCGTGATGTGGGCGAATACCTTTCCGCGCGCCATCGGGCCGCTTTCAGGGGCGCGGCTGATGGTGGGGTTGGCGGTGAGCCGGAACTGCCACGGACTGCCGGGCGCGATTCTGTCCAGCAGTGCGGCGTAGCTTCTGGATTCCGCGGGCGTTCCGGCACCGAATTGTTCCACGACCGGCTCCAGCGCCGACGGGTCTTCACTGAGCACCAGCAGATACAGGTTTCCTCTCAGCGTATCCAATCGCCAGAGCCTGCGCCGCCGTTCTCCGGGGTAGGAGCGCTCGATGGCTCCGTGAAACTGCTGCGGATTCGACAGCGCGATCATGGTGGTCCGCCGCCGCGGATCCAGGGCAACTCTTGTCAGATACATTTCACTCACCTCCCAGTTCTGCAAAGGGATCGTGCTCCGTAAAGGCCGCGTCTTGTAGAGCGGGCATGGTTTTCTCCTGTACGGCGCGATATCCAAACTGCCGGTGCATGGGAGAAAAGGAAAGCGGCAGGTCTCTTACCGCAGCGCCGGCGAGGGGTTCTGCCTCCAGCACAAGGCGCAGGGCGGAAGCATTGCGCTTTCGCCACTCCGGAACCAGAGAGGGTTCCTTTTCCAGCGCCTCTTCCAGCCCGTATTCCCGGAGCCCCAAACACAGGGGCAGCGTGGGCGGGCAGGCGCGTCTCCCGAGAAACAGCGGAAATGCAGGGGCGTGCAGCGCTGCCTCCAGCAGGTGCAGAAAGTCGATGTCCTCGCTCTCCAGACCGACCAGAAAAATTGCATCCGACAGATAATGCCGCCGGGTAATATAGCTTGTGGAGTCGGACTTGTTCTTTCCCTCTTTGCGGACGGTGTGGTAGTCGATCAGAAAGCTTCCTTCCTGGTCGACCCGCACGCCAAGGCGCAGACGATTCAAAGGCGCAAGCCTGTCGGGCTCGTCCCGGCGGATTCCCAGAGCGGCAGCCAGCAGCCCGACAACGCCGCTTTTTGTGGGTTCCCGGTTGGTTTTGCGCGTCTCAAATTTGGAATCCATCCCCCAGGATTGCAGCGGCGCCGCCAGCCGCAATAATAAGGTGGCCATCATTCGCCTCCGTTTTCCGTGAGCAGATCGGAAACGGTTTGTTCGAGTTTCTGCAGGAGGGCGTTCAGCGGCAGCGCCTCTCCCAGAGATTCCATTCCGTTTCCAACAACAAAAGCCGCGGCGGGTTCTCCGGCGAAGTTCGTGTACACCTGATTGGCATAAGAGACGAGCCGCTGCTTGGACGATTCAGCGAATCCGCAGGCGGAGGCAGGCACGGCCTGCTCAAAAGCGCCGCACAGGTTTACCGGCTGATCCTGCCGCAGCGTGATGTACACAGCATCGGGCAGCGTGCGGTTGGCGTAGGAATTCTGTTTGCCTGTAGGCATGGAGCGTATGAAGGCTTCCGCAAAAATCCGCGCGGTTTCCGCGGTATCTTCCGCGCCCAGATGTTTCTGCAATTCCAGCACGTTGACCGTGGCATAACGGTACAGCGTGGAGGAGTTGAATTCCAGCGTTCCAAGGTGGCCTGCGCCGGCGTTGTCTTCCGGAGCGCAGTCGTCCACAGCGGTGAAGTAGTCGAATTCATTTTGCACGGCGTGTGTGGAAATGCTGTGGGCCACCTGCGCGGCGGCGTCGTAGTTTATGGAGGGGTCGCTGGCAACCATGCGGCCAAAAAGGACCATATCGACCGCGGGCGCATCTTTAAACGCCTTTTGATAGTCCGCCTTTTTCGCGGTGCCTTCAACAGCCAGAGTGGCGACGGCTTTTGCCTGCGCGTGGCTGAGGAAGAACAGGGTGTCCAGATCATTTGTCTTGCCGGAGATTTTCAGCCCGATGTTGGACATTGCGGCTTCCGCAAGCTTTTCCGCGTCCTGATCCGGAGCGATCTGCGCGATTTCATACGCAATCAGCTGGCGCACCTTCTTCGTGCGCTCGCCGACCTGGTCCCGGTTCAGAAGCTCGTCGCGGAACATGACGCGCATAGCCCGCTTCCATGCCTGAGAGGACACTCTGGCGCGCGTGGTGCCCCCATAAACGGCGGTTTTGGGGCTGCCGGTGTCGTCCCGGTTTACGCAGCTCGGCGGTACGGTCTGCAGGACGTGAAGATCCATGTAAAGACGATTGTTCATTGTGTGTTCCCCTTTCCGGTTTTATCCTGATCTTGAATGATGTAATAATCCTGTCCCCAACGCAGGCGCACGCGCGGGGCGGAGTTTGAAGCTTGCAGCCAATACAGATCCCGGGCCAGCATGGGATAATCCAGCGGCAGGGCTTCCCGGCGCAGCAGCTGAATGATCCCCCGCAGGTGATGGGAAATCTCTTCCGCGCTGTTTGCCGTGAGCAGCGCGCTGAACCGGCGGAAAACCCCGCTTTCATCGGGTTCCGCGTCCTTGTTCTTCTTGTCCCTGTCCAAGTCCGCGAGCTTGCGCACGGCGGCGCCGAGACTGATTCCGGGCTGGTTCATGGAACGCTCCTGCCCCTGCTGATGGAGGGCGAACAGCGTCAGCGTCAAATAGACGGCCCACTCGCCCCGGCTTGGGGTTCCGTCCCGGCTTTGAAGTTCCGGAGGCATCCCCTGCAAAAAGCTGCCCCAAAGCTCCGGCATATCTCCGGGCATGCGTCCGATGCCTTTGCGCAGCTTTGCCAGCGCCGCTCTTTTGGGGTGTTCCGGGAGCGATTGCAGCCGCTGCAGTTGGCGCTCCACGGTGTGGACGACTTGATCCGCGATCATACTTTTACCTCCTTATTCGCCGTAAATCTTTTTGATATCGGCCAAAAACCGGTTGAAGGCTTTGGGCGCGGCGTGATAATACACGCAGTCTTTATTTCCTTTTTTGTAATTTTCGCGTTTTCCGACCAGAGCGGCAGGTCCGGCCTGCTCCACGAGATTGCGGCCGATTTCGCGTGCGATTGTTCTGGCCTGCGCCCGCCAGAGCGTCACAGCTTCATCCACATCTTCGTCGGGGTCCAGCTTGTAGAGCCACCGGCGGAAGGGCTGGTCGATCAGGTAGTAAAACTGCGTTCTGGCGCTTTCGGCGCGACCGGCGCCGTCGCCGCCGGCGGATTTGGCGATTTCCACCGCCAGCGCGCCTGTGCATTGCGCGGCCTTCTCGCAGTTTTGGACTTCCAGCTGAACGAGCGTGCGGCAGCGCTTTCCGATGCTGTCCAGCAGTTCTCTGTGCAGCACGAGAGCATCGCTGAATATATTGATAATGACAGAATTAGTTGATCCGTACTCTGTGCCCACGGTTTTAAAAGCGACAAAGCGATATTGTGACAGAAATGGTTTCAAAGTTTGCAGCCATTTTACAAGGCCGGGAGACATACTTTCCTGTTCGTCCGGGAGTACCGAGGAGAATTCCTGCCAAATTTGTTTTGCGGAATCATGGCGCTGCGGAACGTATACGGAAGGTGTGTTTTTCTTTTTTGCCGTCTTTCTCCAGATGGTCATCTGCTCGCAAAAAACGTTTTCTTCTTCAAAAAAATCTCCACCTAAAGCGGTGTATCCGGTCACAACATCATCCTCACGGATCAGAAGCAGCCTGCGGGATTGCAGCGTTAACAGTGCAGCCTGGTTGTCCGGCTGCGGAATCTGCACGCGTTCTTTCCGGCGCGGTTCCTCCAACTCCCACACGGGGAGAGGCGGAGCCCACAGTGTCTGCCCGTCTTTCAGTAAGATGAAATTTAATAGAAGCGTTTCCCATAAATTCCTGCCGGTAGCCAGAATCAAGCCGAGTCTCCCAAGCCAACCTGTGCTCATGGAGGGAAGATCCTTTTGTTTTTTCTTAATGGATGTATCATCATATCCAAAGAAATGCAGCAGCCATCTGGCGGCCTGGCTGTAGGTCAGAGATTCCTTTTCGCGGCCGGCATACGATTGGAACAAGCGGGTCTTGTTTTCGCTTTCCGAAATTTCGCCGTTCAGCTTTTTCGCACCGTAAGACGTGCCGATAGCGGCTTGATTCACCTGATAGAACGGCCACTCCGGATGAAACAGCCAGAAGCGTTCCCGCCACTTTGCGAGATACGTTTGAATGGGCTTTTCCGGCAGATGGCCCAGACTCCAAAGCTGTTCCCAGCGATACAACGCGTCGTCGCTGTTTTCAAGCGGTGACGCATTGCCCTCAGGATCCACCCGGTAGAAAACGGCGTGCAGCACGGCCAGAAGCAGGCGGAGCACGGCGGCGTCCTGGCTGGGCAGTTCTCCGGCGAGGTCCGTGTATTCGTGGGCGTGTAAAAGCGCATCGGAGAGGGAAACTTCCGTTACGGTACAGTCCGGCATTCGCACCCGGATCCACGGTTCTTCCAATAAATTGAATTCAATCTCCTGCATCACAGTCCTCCTTTATATAGGTCAGGCCGATTTCTCTGTCATACGTCAGTATGGTCTTAGCCAAATGCACGGTGTGTGCATCATCCAGCAGCAAAATGAGCTCGCCTTTCAGCATGGGGGCGCTTTGCCAGGCGGGAAGTGCCTGGTTGTTTTGCTCTTCCAGCTCCCCGATGACCCGGTCGATATTCCACTGTTTGCTGAAATATCCCGGAAGGCGCAGCCGCTGTCTGGCGATTTTGCGGCTTTCCTCCTGCGAAGGGGGACAGTCTGCCGCTACGGCTGCCCCGCCCTCCTGCCATGGCAAAAAGTGAACGGTGCCGTCGCTGCGGCGCGTCATCACCAAAACCTCAATGGAGGGATCCCCATCGCGCACGGCGGCGCGGGCCTGCGCATCCGAATGGGCGCCTTCCGTCGACATCCAGTTGTCCAGCACATCGCGCTGCGGGTAACGCGGGTGTTCTTCCGGAGGGAGAATGGTGAACGCGTCCGCTTTCTCTTTCTTCAGGGCTTGTTCATTCTCGTACTGCGTGAGTGCCGCAAGGCTTTCCGGTGTTTCCTGCAGAACGTCGTGTTCTGCCCAGCTGTATGTATTCTGCACCAGGGTGGGGATGTCCTCCGGCAGACAAATCGCAGAGGGAAGAAGCGCTTTGGTGCGCCATAAAAGCCATTCGCCATAGACCGCCGTGCTGCCGGAATCCAGAGCGTCTCCATCCGGCGTGAGGACGACGCAGCGGGCTTTTTCCAGTGCGGGCGGACGCCTGCGGGAATGACGGTGCTCCCGGCCCAAACGCTGCAGAAGCAGATCCATGGGGCAGAGCTCCGTCGCCAGAAAATCGAAGTCGATATCCAGAGACTGCTCCAATACCTGTGTACCCACGACAAGGAGCTTGTCGCGCTGTTGTGGGGTGGAATTTTTCCCGAGGTGTTCCAGCAGGAACCGTTCCTTTTCTGCGCGGTCCGGCATGAGAAATTGCGCGTGGAACAGCACCACCCGGCAGTCGGGAAGATTGTCCCGCAGGAGAGCGGCCAATGCCTGTGCTTTTTTTACTGTGTTCACGATCACACCCGCGCATCCTCCTTGTGCAAGAGCCGACGCCAGCAGATGCGGGAGAGCGTCCTCCTGCGCAAAGGACAGCTCCAAAACCCGATGCGGGGCGGAGAGCGAAAGCGTGCGCTGGTATGCGCGGGTTCCCTGCGTCCAGGTCAGCAGGGGATAGCCGCGGTTCTCGAGAAGGGATTCATCCGGTGCTTTGGCGCCGGTGTAGGCCTCGATCAACGCCACACGTCGCTTTGCGGGGAGTGTGGCGGAAAGGAGGACGACGGGGACGCGGTACCATCCAAGCCATAATAAGGCCCGGTCCAGATACCGGTTCATGTATGCGTCATAGGCGTGCACCTCGTCGACGATGACCACCTTGCCCGCCAGCCCCAGATGCCGGAGCATCAGATGCTTTTGCTTTAAAGCGGCCATGAGGAGCTGGTCCACGGTGCCGACGACGAAATCCGCCAATAAAGCTTGTTTGTTGCCCTGGAACCAGGGGTGGACGTAGACGCCGTTTTCCGGAAGATCCTCTTCCGTGCGAGCTTGTCCGGAAAAGAATTCGCGGTATTCTTCGTTTAATTCGGCCATGCCGTGCGCCAGCCGGATGGAGTGAACGGTATCGTCCGACTGGGTGCCTGCCCAGGAAGCCAGCCGCCCGAAAATGCCGTTGGCAGTGGCCTGCGTGGGAAGGCCGAAGAAAAATCCGCCTTCTTTCCATTTGGCGGCAAAGGTCTCCGCTGCGGCAAGGGCTGCTTCGGTCTTTCCGACGCCCATTTGGGCTTCGACGATCAGGAGTCCGGGCGCATCCATGGAAGCGGTTACGTCCAGTACGGCCTGCTGCACTTCGTTTGGTGCAAAGCCGAATCTGTACTGAAAAAGGTCGCTGTCCATGGCGGTGGAAAAGTGCGTTTCCCATGGGAATGTCAGCTGAATCCGATTCCATGCTTCATCTATCCGCTGCGGATACAGGTCTTCGCTGCCGAGATCCTCTACGGGGATCAGGGGAAAATACGAAGTGTTCGAGGCAATCCAGTCCGCCATGATCAGCAGCCCGGTCAGCAAAAGCTCTTGAGAGACGGTCAGCGTGGGCAGCTCTGCTGCGGAACGAAATCCGGCATCGGCCAGCGCCCGGTCGAAGATTTCCTGCCAGAGAGACACCCAGCGTTTCTTTTCTCCCTTGGCCCAGTAGTTTTGGCAGAAGCATTCCAGCTGATCCTCAACACCGCTTTCCTGCGGCTTTCCGTGATGCGCGCCGGCGACGGAGGCCAGACCGCCGGGGCATCCCAGCTCCTGAAGGATGGCTTCACTGGCCCGGGCATGGGGCGTAAGCTGGCGGTGCAGAAAAGAAGAGGGAATGGAAAAATACCGCAGCAATCGTTCTTTTGCCTCGGGAAGCAATTCCGTAATGATGGACTGAAAGAGCACGATCGCCTTGCCGAGATCGTGGACTTCTCCGAGGAAGAAAGCGATGCGCGAGAGCAGATTCTCATCGAGTCCGATCGCGGCGCGCGTAGAGTCCGGAATCCAGTTGCAGACCAGCCGGCGAAGAATTTCCGCCGTGTCTCTTGCGTGCATCCATAGAGGGAGCCATAGCCCCGTGTTTTTGGGATCCGTTTTTGCGACAAGAGATCGCGCTTCAAAAGAAAGAATTGATTTCAATCATATCACCAAAAATATTCAATTATTTAAAACGTATTGTAGATATTATAGTGCATATTTTCGAGAATTACAAGACTGGAGAGAGGAATATA
>DSTMC04003__coassemble_1235_pt1 | contig 20244 bp, 19 predicted proteins | sample DSTMC04003__metabat2_high_PE_020 | metagenome-assembled genome bin DSTMC04003 | reverse complement strand
CGCTGCCGCATATGCAGCAGCGCCCGAAAAGGCTCAGCCCTTTACAACGATATTGACGAGCTTGCCCGGCACGTAGATCTCCTTGACAACCGTCTTGCCGGAAATCTCGGCCGCGATGCGCGCTTCCGCCTTGGCGGCCGCGAGCGCGTCGTCCTTCTGGATGTCGGCCGGGACCTGCAGCTTCGCACGGACCTTGCCGTTGACCTGCGCGACGATCTCGACCGTGTCGTCCTTGCACTTCGCCTCGTCGTACTTCGGCCAGCTCTGCTCCGCGATCATGCCGCAGCCGAGCTGTATCGCCTCCCAGACCTCCTCGGTCACGTGCGGTGCAAACGGGTTCATCAGGAGCGCGAACACGCGCAGCTCGCCCTTCGAGATCGAGCCCTTGTCCGCGATGACGTTCATCAGCGCCATCAGCGCCGCGATCGCCGTGTTGAACTTGAGGTTCTCGATGTCGAACGTGACCTTCTTGATCGTCTTGTGGAACGCGCCCTCGAGCTCCGGACGGATCGCATCGCCGTCCGTCACGATGTTCTGGAGGTTCCAGAAGCGGTCGATGAAGCGGCGGCAGCCCTTGATGCCCGCGCTGCTCCACGGCGCTGCCTTCTCAAAATCGCCGATGAACATCTCGTACATGCGCATCGTGTCGGCGCCGTACTCGTTGACGATGTCGTCCGGGTTGACGACGTTGCCGCGCGACTTGCTCATCTTCTCGCCGTTTTCGCCGAGGATCATGCCGTGGCTCGTGCGCTTCGCGTACGGCTCCGGCAGCGGCACCTCGCCGATGTCGTAGAGGAATTTATGCCAGAAGCGGCTGTAGAGCAGGTGGAGCGTCGTGTGCTCCATGCCGCCGTTGTACCAGTCGATCTGCTTCCAGTAGTTGAGCGCTTCCTTGGAAGCGAACGCGTCCTTGTTGTGCGGGTCCATATAGCGCAGGAAATACCACGACGAGCCGGCCCACTGCGGCATCGTGTCGGTTTCGCGCTTCGCCTTGCCGCCACAGCGCGGGCAGGTGGTCTCCACCCAGTCCGTCATCTTTGCGAGCGGGGATTCGCCGTTGTCGGTCGGCTCGTAGGAATCGACCTGCGGCAGCACGAGCGGCAGCTCGCTCTCGTCGAGCGGGACGTAGCCGCACTTGTCGCAGTGCACGATCGGGATCGGCTCGCCCCAGTAGCGCTGGCGGGAGAACACCCAGTCGCGCAGCTTGAAGTTGACCTTGCGGTGGCCGATGCCGGTCTCCTCGAGATAGTCCTTGATGCGCACCTTGGCTTCCTCCACGGTCAGGCCGTCGAGAATGCCGGAATTCACCATCACGCCGGTGTCGCAGTCCGTGAACGCCTCTTTTTCGACGTCGCCGCCCTTGACGACCTCGACGATCGGCAGGTTGAATTTCTTTGCAAACTCCCAGTCGCGCGTGTCGTGCGCCGGCACGGCCATGATCGCGCCGGTGCCGTAGGAGACGAGCACGTAGTCGGAGATGAAGATCGGGATCTCCTTTCCGGTCAGCGGGTTGACGGCCCGGACGCCGTCGAGCTGCACGCCGGTCTTGTCCTTCGCGACTTCGGTGCGCTCAAAATCGGACTTCTTCGCGGCCTCCGCCTGATAGGCGCGGATCTCCTCCATGTTGGCGAGCTTGTCCGCCCACTTTTCGATGAACGGATGCTCCGGGGAGACGACCATATACGTCGCGCCGTACAGCGTATCGGGACGCGTCGTGTAGACGGTCAGCGTATCGCCCGCCGTCGTCTTGAAGTCGACCTCGGCGCCCTCCGAACGGCCGATCCAGTTCTTCTGCTGCGCCTTGACGCGCTCGGGGTAATCGACCAGGTCGAGGTCGTCGATCAGGCGCTGCGCATACGCCGTAATCTTCAGCATCCACTGGGATTTGACCTTGTGGACGACCTCGCTGCCGCAGCGCTCGCAGACGCCGTTGACGACCTCCTCATTCGCGAGCACGCACTTGCAGGAGGTGCACCAGTTGACGGCCATCTCCTTCTTGTAGGCCAGGCCGTGCTTGAAGAGCTGCAGGAAGATCCACTGCGTCCACTTGTAATACGCGGGGTCGGTCGTGCTGATCTCGCGGCTCCAGTCGAACGAGATGCCGAGCGACTGGATCTGCTTTTTAAAGCGGGCAATGTTCTTCGCCGTGACCTCGGCCGGATGGACGTGGTTCTTGATCGCGTAGTTCTCGGTCGGCAGGCCGAACGCATCCCAGCCGATCGGATAGAGGACATTGTAGCCCTCGAGGCGGCGCTTTCTCGCGACGACGTCGAGCGCCGTATACGGGCGCGGGTGGCCGACGTGCAGGCCCTGCCCCGACGGATAGGGGAATTCGATCAGCGCGTAGTACTTCGGCTTATCGGAATCGTTCGAAGCGTGGAACACGCCGGATTCTTCCCATCTTTTTTGCCATTTGGGCTCAATTTCACTCGGATTGTACTTCATTGTCATCACCATTTATTAAACGCATCGCTGCGCAGATTTTTCAGTTGGGTTTAAATTCGATCTCGAGTTTCTCGCCGTCCGCCCATAGTCGGTCGAGATCGTAGAATTCGCGCGCGTCCGCCGTAAACAGGTGCACCACGACTTCCTCATAATCCAGAATGATCCAGGAATTCGAGCGGTACCCTTCCACACGGGCGGGCGCCCGGCCCTCAGCCTTGAGCTTCTCCTCCAGCTCATCGGCCAGCGCGTGCACGTGCGTGTTGCTCGTGCCGTTTGCGATGACGAAGTAATCGCCGAGCGAGGAAATGTTCGTGATCCGGATCACATTGATGTTCTCCGCTTTCTTCGCATCGAGGATCTCCGCCGCGGCCTTTGCCAGCATCAAAGAATCCATATTCATACCGAAACAGCTCTCCTTTCCTTCACTTTCCGTGCCGGACGGCCCAGACCGCGTCGTTGTACGCGTCGATGGTCTCGGGGACGACCGGCTCCCGGTTCTGCACGAGCTCGCCCACCGTGAAGGCAATGCCCTCCACGATCGCGCGGTCGAGGCTCTTGCAGGCCGTTTTGCGCATCTCCTCCACGCCGGGATAGTCGCGGTCCTTCGAGATGAAGTCCGCCACAAAGACGACCTTTTCGAGAACCGTCATGTTGTGCCGCCCCGTCGTGTGGTAGCGCACGGCGTCGACGATTTCCGCATCCTCGATGTGCAGAACGTTGCGGATATAGGCCGCCCCGCTGATCGCATGCCAGGATTTTTTCACGGAAAGCTCGACATCGCTCATAATTATACCAAAATCCGAAATGATTTTCAACTGTTTATCCGCGGGCGTATCCTTCAAAATGTCGTGCAGGATGCCGGCGGTCTCCGCTTTCTCCGGGTCGGCGCCAAACTTTTTCGCGAGCTTTACCGCCTCCTGCGCCACATTGAGCGAATGCTCGAAGCGCTTTTCGGTCAGCATCGGCTTTATGATCTGTATATACGCCTGCCTGTCCTTTTTCTTCATGCCCTGTAAAGCCCCCTTGCTTCAATGTAGTCCGCGACGCGCTGCGGCAGCAGGTCCTGCAGCGGGCCGCCGCTGCGCAGCCGCGCGCGGACCTCTGTGGACGACACCGGCAGATACGGGATATTCTGCAGGATAAACCCGAACGCCGGGTACATCCCGCGCACCGCTTCGCCGTGGCGGATCAGCCGCCGGAAGCTGCCGTAATCGCGCGGCGCAGCGCAGATCGTCGCGAGGCGGAAGATTTCCTCGGGCCTGTACCAGCGCTCGACCGTCAGGAACATGTCCTCCCCCATCAGAAGGTAGAAGTCGTCTGTCGGGTACTGCGCCCGCAGCTGCGCGAGCGTATCCGCCGTGTAGCTCTTGCCGCCGCGCCGCATCTCGATGTCCGAGACCTCTACGGGGCATTCGGTAATCTCCGCCGCCGCAAGCCGGCACATCGCAAGGCGTTCCGCATTGCCGGCGAGCGCCTGCGCCGTCTTGTGCGGCGGCTGTCCCGTCGGGATCAGCAGCACGCGGTCGAGCGAAAGCCGCTCGATAAACGCACGCACGAGATGCACGTGCGCGAGATGGATCGGGTTGAACGTCCCGCCGTAGATTCCGGTCCGCACGCAGACCACCGCCTTTCTTTGCCGCAGAATTGCCGGCTGCCGCCGGCCTGTGAAGCCCTGTACCGGGGCTTCGGAAAACCGCCGCGCCTTACGCGCGCTTTGCCTTCGGCAGGACGATCTTCGGCTCCTTCGGGTGGCGCTTGTACAGCGCGAATTTCGAGCCGATCACCTGCACGACCTCGCTCTCCGTCTGCTCGGCGAGCGCTTCGGCAGCCTCGCGCGGCGAGACGGGCGCGGTCTCGAGCACCTTGCCCTTGATCAGCTCCCGCTTGTAGATCGCGTCCGCCGCCTGCTTGACGACGTCGCCGTCGATGCCGCCCTTGCCGATCATCAGGATCGTGTCCTCGTTGACGGCGAGCGCGCGCAGGTAGGCCCTCTGTTTGCTTGTCAGCATAATTCCTTTTCTCCCTTATCCTTCAAATAATTTTCGAGTTTTTCGACGAACAGCCGCAGCGAGCGGCCGCGGTGGCTCACGGCGTCCTTCTCTTCGGGCGACGCCTCGCCGAACGTCTTGCCCGCGCAGCCCTCTTCGGCGCACAGGAAGATCGGGTCGTAGCCGAAGCCGCCCGCGCCGCGGCATTCATGCGCGATGCTGCCGTAGCAGCGCCCTTCGGCCTCCAGAACGTCGCCGTTCGGGAACACGCAGCAGATCGCGCTCGTGAAGTGCGCCCCGCGCTTGTCGTCCGGCACGTTCTCGAGCTTTTGCAGCACGGTCTGCTTGCGCTGCCCCTCCGGCGCATAGCGCGCGGAGTAAACGCCCGGCGCGCCGTCCAGCGCGTCGACCGAAAGGCCGGAATCGTCCGCGATGCAGGGCAGGCCCGTCTCGTCGCAGGCGGACTTCGCCTTGAGGTACGCGTTCTCGCGGAACGTGGTGCCGGTCTCCTCGGCCTCGGTGAGCGCCGCCGTGCGGATCGTCACGCCGAGCGGCGCGAGGATCCGGCTGAACTCCTCGACCTTGTGCTTATTGTGCGTTGCAATGATCATATCCATTGGAACGGTCTCCTTTCAATCTATTCCAAAGTCCCGCGCGGCCTGCGCCCAGTGCTCCAAAAGCACCGGACCGCCGGCCGCGAGCTCCGCGGCGCGCTCCACGCAGAACAGGGAGTAGTTCTTGCCCTCCCTGAGCTGCTTTGCGATCGCGCGGCCCCAGACGCCGGCGAGCTCCGGCAGGCCGCACTGCTCGAGCTCCGCGACGGCCGCCGCAACGTCGTACGGCACCTCGACGAGCTCCGGCTGCCAGCCCCGGCCGTCGGACTCGAGGAACGCCATCTTCGCCGTGACGGTCTCCGTCGCCTGGATGCCGACCGCGCCGGGGTTCACATACGTCTTTTCGCCGTTGCGCGCGACGAGAGGCCGGTGCGTGTGGCCGCTCATCAGAAGCGGCTGCTCGATCTTCAGGAGCCAGCGCTCCACGTTGTAGGAAAACGGGTGCAGCGTCTCGCGCGTTTTTTCCGGCGAGCCGTGGCAGAGGCAGATCTCACTCTTCCCGTTCGGGTTGATGACGCGCACGTTCGGCAGCGTGTCGAGAAAGGCGAGGTCCTCCGCGGTCAGGTTCCGGTACGTGTAGAGCAGCGACCCGGTCGACATACCGTACTGCCAGTCGCTGCCGTTTTTGTGGTGCCCGAGGATGTACTCCTCGCGGTTGCCCTTGATGAACACGCAGTCGTGCTCCCGCCGCGCGCGGTACAGAAGCTCCATCGTCGCCCGGGGATTCGCACAGTCCGAAACGTAGTCCCCGAGAAAGACCCACAGGTCGGCGCCGCGCGCTTCCGCCGTGCGGAAGCAGGCTTCGAGCGCCGTGTGGTTGCTGTGGACGTCCGAAAAAACCGCGATCCTCATGACTGCTCCGGCCGCTCGAACAGCGCGCGGGCGAAGTCCGCCGCCTCAAATGGCTGCAGGTCGTCCACCTGCTCGCCGACGCCGATGAACTTGACCGGCAGGCCGAGATCCTCGCGGATCGCGAGCACGACGCCGCCCTTGGCCGTGCCGTCCAGCTTGGTGAGCACGATGCCGGTCAGGCCGGCGGCCTCCTTGAACACGCGCGCCTGGTTGACGGCGTTCTGGCCGGTCGTCGCGTCGAGCACGAGCAGGACCTCCTTGCTGCACCCCGGCAGGCTCTTGTCGATGATGCGCGAGATCTTCGCGAGCTCGTCCATCAGGTTTTTCTTGTTGTGCAGGCGGCCCGCCGTGTCGCAGATCACGACGTCGCAGTGCCGCGCCCTCGCGGCCGAAATCGTGTCGAACACGACGGCCGCCGGGTCCGCGCCCTCGGCGTGCTTGATGATCGGGACGCCCGCACGGTCCGCCCAGACCTCAAGCTGCTCGATCGCCGCCGCGCGGAACGTATCCGCCGCGCCGAGGATCACGCTCTTGCCCTCCTTTTTCAGGCGGGATGCGATCTTGCCGATCGTCGTCGTCTTGCCGACGCCGTTCACGCCGATCACGAGGATCACGGAGGGCTGCGTGTCGAGATGCAGCGCGTTGTCGCCGTCGATCATCTCCGTGACGACCTCCTCGAGCAATCCCATGATCTCGTTCGGGTCGGTTATGCCGCGCTCCTTGACGCGGGCGCGCAGCGTGTCGCAGATGCGCTCCGCGGTGTTCACGCCGACATCCGCCATGACGAGCAGCTCTTCCAGCTCCTCGAACAGCTCCTCGTCGATTTTCGTAAACGCGTGCAGCATCGAATGGATCTGGCTGCTGATGTTCTCGCGGGTCTTTTTGAGCCCCGCCTTGATTTTGTCAAAAAAGCCCATGCAGGCACCTCTTTTCCGAAAATTAGCTGTGCGCCGGCCTTATTTCAGGCCGAGCTTCTCCTCCACCTCATGCGCGCGCAGGGACAAAAGCTTCGAAATGCCCTGGTCCTGCATGGTGACGCCGTACAGCACGTCGGCTTCCTCCATCGTGCCGCGGCGGTGGGTGATCGCGATAAACTGCGTATGGTCGTTCATGCGGCGCAGGTAGTTCGCAAAGCGCGTGACGTTCACGTCGTCGAGCGCCGCCTCGATCTCGTCGAGCATACAGAACGGCGGCGGGCTGACGCGCATGATCGCAAAGTAAATCGAAATCGCGACCAGCGCCTTTTCGCCGCCCGAAAGCAGCTCGATGTGCGAGACGATCTTGCCCGGCGGGTGCACCTTGATCTCGATGCCGGAGTTCAGGATGTCCCCCTCGTCCGTGAACGAGAGCGACGCCGAACCGCCGCCGAAAAGGTCCTTGAAAATCCGCCCGAACTGCTCGTTGATGACGGAAAAGCGCTCGGTAAACTGCGTCTGCATCCGGCGCGTCAGGTCGTCGATCAACTTCAAAAGCTCGGCCTTCGACTTCTCGACGTCGTCGGTCTGCGCTTTCATGAACGTGTAGCGCTCCGAGACTTCCTTGTATTCGACGACCGCCGCCACGTTGACGGCGCCGAGCGCCTTGATCCTGTTCTTGAGCTCCGTAAGACGGCGCTGCGCCGCGGGCACGTCCTCGATCGTGATGCCGATCTCCTCGGCCTCCCGGCGCGTCAGCTCGTATTCTTCCCAGAGCTTTGCGATGATCGTGTCGTACTCGCGCCGAAGCCCCTCCAAACGCTCCTGCAAACGCTCGACCTCGCGGCCGACGCTCTCGCGCTTTCCGGAGGTCTCACGCTCCGCCGCGCGCAGCTCGCCCGCGCGCTGCTCGAGCGCGGCGCGCCGGCCGGCGATCTCCTGCACGGCCGCGCGCTTTTCCTCGGCCTCCGCGCGGAGCGACGCCACTTCGCCGCGCAGCGATTCGATCTGCGTGCCGCGCGCTTCGATGCGCGCCTCGCACGCTTCGATTTCCGCGCGGAGCTGCTTCACGCGGCCGGAGCGGTCCGAAAGGCGCGTCTCCAGCGCCTCGATCGCCGTCGTCAGCGTCTCCCTGTCCTTCTCGACCGAGAGCCCGCGCATGCGGATCTCCTGCAGCCGGTCGGACATCTCGTTGCAGCGCTGTATCTGTTCCGCGCGGCTGTCGGTCATGCCCTCCATGCGCGCGCGTATCTTTTCCGCGTCCGCCTCGAGCGACGCGATCTGCGCGGCCGCCTCCGCGGCCGTCTGCTCCAGCGACGCGATGCGCCCTGCGGCATTCTCCTGCTCCGCAAGCAGATCCCTGTACTGCCGCTTCTGCGTCTCGACGTCCCGCTCCACGCGGGTGATCTCCGCCGCAAAGCGGATCTCGTCTTCATGCAGCACCGTCAGCGCGCTGCGCGCCGCGTCCAGCTCGGCCGAAGCGTTCGCCGCCTCCTGCCGGGCCGCCTTAAAGCGCGCCGCGGCTTCCTCCGCCGCCGCATGCAGCTTCTGCGCTTCGCCGCGGATGCGCTCGATCTCGGCCGCGCGGCTCAAAAGGCCGGAGTTGCGCGCCGCCGAGCCGCCGGTGAACGAGCCGCCCGCGTTGACGACCTGCCCGTCGAGGCTCACGACGCGGAACCGGTAGCGCAGCTTCCGCGCGATCTCGGCCGCGCGGTCGAGGTTCTCTGCGACGACCGTGCGGCCGAGCAGGGAATCGCGGATGCCCGCGTACTGCGCCTCACAGCGGCACAGCTCCGAGGCGATGCCCACAAAGCCGGGCATGCCCTCCATCTCGCGCCGGTCGAGCACCGTGCCGCGCACCGTGCTCAGCGGCAGGAATGTGGCGCGGCCGGAGTTGCGCTGCTTCAAAAGGCGGATGGCCGCCTTGGCCGCGTCCTCCGAATCGACGACGACGTTCTGCATCGCCGCGCCGAGCGCCGTCTCGAGCGCGACCGCGTATTCGCGCGGGACGTGCAGTAGCCGCGTCACCGGGCCGTGGATGCCCTGCAGGTTGCCGCGCTCCCGCTCGCGCATGACGGTTTTGACGCTCTGCGTGAAGCCCTCGAGGTTCCGCTCGAGGTCCTCGAGCAGCTTTGCGCGGCGGGCCTGCTCGTTTGCGTCGAGCAGCAGCCGGTCGGCCTCCGCCTTCAGCGCGTCGGCCTTTTTTCTGCGGGCGTCGAGCCGCAGGCTGTGGCCCTGCACGGCGTTTTCCGCCGCCTGTATGCGCGCCTGCGTGTCCTGCGCCATGCCCTGCAGCGCCTGCGCCTCCTCTTCGAGCGCCTGCCCCTGCGCGCGGCTTTCGGCCAGCGCGGCGTCCACCGTGTCGTTCCGGGTGCGGATCTCCTGCAGAGAGGATTCCGCCTCCGCGCGGCGCACGCGCGCCTCGGCGAGCTCGGCGTTGCGCGCGGCGAGCTGGGCCGTCACGGCGTCGATCTCCTTCGTCGCGCCGTCCGTTCCGGCACGCAGCGCCTCGAGCTCCGCGGTAAAGGCAATGAAATCGGAATTGTGTGCGGCGATCTCCGCTTCCTTTGCCTGCACCGCGGTTTCCTTTTCCGCAATCTCGGCCCGGATCTCCTGCTCCGAGCGCGTGTTTTCCTCGATCTCCCCGCGCAGCCGCTCGATCTGCTCGCGGTCGTGCCGGGTGTCGTTTTCGACGACCGAGATCTCGCCCTCCTTGCGGGTGGCGCTCTCGTCGGTCGAGGCCGCCTCGGCGCGGATGGCGTCCATCTGCGCGGTGCAGCCGTTCGTCTCGGCGAAATTCTGCTCGATCTGCCGCGCGATCTCCTCGAGCGCCGCTTCCGCCTCGTTGTAGTCGCTCTCGGCGACGCCGATCTTTTCCTCCACCTCGCGCACGACGCGGCCGGAGCGGTTCAGCGTTTCGAGCCAGAGGCCGATCTCGAGGTTCTTTTTCTCCGCGTCGTAGGCGATGAATTTCTCCGCCTTTTCCGACTGCACGCGCAGCGGCTCCAGACGGCCTTCAAGCTCCGCGAGAATATCGCGCAGGCGCACGAGGTTCTCCTCGGCGCGCTCGAGCCGGCGCTCGGCCTCCTCCTTGCGGTAGCGGAAGCGCGAGATGCCCGCGGCCTCCTCGAAGATCTCGCGGCGGTCCTCGCTCTTCGCCGAAACGATGCTGTCGATCTTGCCCTGACCGATGATCGAATAGCCGTCGCGGCCGAGGCCGGTGTCCATGAACAGCTCGTGGACGTCCTTGAGGCGCACCATCGTCTTGTTGATGCGGTACTCGCTCTCGCCCGAGCGGTAGTACCGGCGCGTGATCGCCACGGTGTCGCCGTCGAAATTCAGCTGCCGGTCGGTGTTGTCGATCGTGATCGTGACCTCGGCGAAGCCCTGCGCCTTGCGCTGCGGCGTGCCGCTGAAGATGACGTCCTCCATTTTCGTGCAGCGCAAAGCGCGCGTGGACTGCTCGCCGAGCACCCACCGCATCGCGTCGCTGATATTGCTTTTGCCGCTTCCGTTCGGTCCGACGACCGCCGTGATGCCTTCTTCAAACTTCAGGAGCGTCTTGTCCGGAAAGGTCTTGAAGCCCTGCAGTTCCAGAGATTTTAAGAGCATCGGTTCACCTGCCTGTTTCCCTTATCCTGTATGTTCCGCCGGAGAGCGACGCCTCCGGCCTGATTTCCACCTCGAAGCCCATCTGCCGCAGCGCCTCGAGGTTGCCCCGCTTCTGCCCGACCGCGGCGGACAGGCGGCGCGGGTCCACCTCGACGACGGCGCGCCGCAGCCCGCGTGCGCGCAGCGAAGCCGCGAGCGCCTCGAGAAAGATCCGGCTGCGGCACAGCTCCATAAACGCCGGGTGGTACGGCCCGGCGACGCGGCGCTCGAGCTCCTCGCTCGCGTGCAGGCCGACGCGGATCAGCCGCACGCCCGCGCCTTCGATCATCGGGATCAGCCGCGCGCAGAGCGATACCGCCGCGTCGAGCGTCTGCGGCGCGTAATGCCCGGCGCGGTACCAGTCGCACAGCGCCGTGTTTTCGAGCACGATCGTCGGGTAGATGCGCATCGTGTCGGGTCGGAGGCGCAGCAGCGCACGCGCCGTCTCCACGGCTTTTTCGTCGGTGTCGCCGGGCAGGCCGGTCATCATCTGCAGGCCAAGCTCGAAGCCGTACGCGCGGATCAGCCCCGCGGCGTTTTCCACGTCGCGCGCCGTGTGGCCGCGCCGGTTCAGCTGCAGCACACCGTCGTCCATCGACTGCGCGCCGAGCTCCACCGCCGTCACGCGGTGCGCCTTCAGAAGCTCGAGCCGTTCACTGTCGACGGCGTCCGGACGCGTCGAGCAGCGCACGCCGGCAAAGCCGTACCGGTCGCAGGCGCGCGCCGCCGTTTCCAGCAGCGCCGTCATATAGCCGCGGTCGATCGCCGTGAAGCTCCCGCCGAAGAAGGCGACCTCGGCGCTTTCCGCACGGTCGCCGAGCTGCCGCGCCGCCTTTTGCAGCGTCGCCTCGACGTCGGCCGGAGACGGCTGCGCCTGCCGGCCCGTAATGCGCCGCTGGTTGCAGAAGCTGCACTGCTGCGGGCAGCCGTTGTGCGGGATGAAAACCGCAATATTCGCGTGCTTAATAGCCCATCAGCTCCAAGGCCTCGCGCGCCGCCTGCTGCTCGGCCTCTTTCTTGCTGCGCCCGCCGCCGCGCCCGATCACGTTGCTGTTCAGGTGGACCTCCACCGTGAAGTGCTTGTCGTGGTCGGGACCGTGCTCGCCCGTGAGCACGTACTCGAGGCGCTCGCCGGGATTCTGCTGGATGATCTCCTGCAGCATCGTCTTGTGGTCCTTGAACGGGCGCTCGCCGGCCGACTTCGCCGCCGGCTCGATGTAGCGCAGCACAAAGCGCTTCGCTTCCTCCAGGCTGCCGGAATCCAGATAGATCGCCGCCGTGATCGACTCAAAGACGTCGGCGAGGATGCTCGGCCGGTCCTTGCCGCCGGAGTGCTGCTCGCCGTGGCTGAGCCGCAGCAGCTCCCCGGCGCCGAAGCTGCGCGTAAAGCCGCAGAGCGACTTCTCGCAGACGAGTGAGGCGCGCTTCTTCGTCAGCTTGCCCTCGGGCAGCTCCGGGAACGCCCCGTAGAGGTATTCCGCTGTGACAAAGCCGAGGATCGAATCGCCGAGAAACTCGAGGCGCTCGTAGCTCTGCGCCCTGCCGTGGCTCTCGTTCGCGAAGGACGAGTGCGTCAGCGCCGTCACAAGCAGCGAACGGTCCTTGAATTTATATCCGATTTTCTTTTCAAATGCATCGAGTGCCTTCGTATCGTGTGATTTCATAACACAAACCTTATATCCGCTTATTCTTCCGGCTTCTGCGCCGCGACCGCCGCGGCGATCTCGCCGATGATGTTCGACTCGGCGTATTTGGCGCAGAGCGCGATCGCGCTTTTCAGCGTCGTCGCCTTCGCGCTGCCGTGCACCTTAAAGACCGGCTTCGAGCAGCCGAGGATCGGCGCGCCGCCGTATTCGTTGTAGTCGAGCTGCTTCTTCAGCGCCTTCATGTCCTTGTAGACGACGGCCGCCGCGAGCTTGTTCTTCATATTCTTCGTGAAAACGCCCTTGAACTTATCCATCAGCGCCAGCGCGACGCCCTCGTACATCTTGAGCAGCATGTTGCCCGTGAAGCCGTCGCAGACGACCACGTCGGCCGCGTCGTACGGGATCTCGCGCGCTTCGATGTTGCCGACGAAGCGGATGCCCGCCTGCGCTTCAAGCAGCTTGTGCGCCGCCTGCTGCAGCTCGCCGCCCTTGTGCGCTTCGGTGCCGACGTTCGCAAGGCCGACCCGCGCGTTTTGAAGCCCCATGACCTTCTGCATGTACACAGAGCCCATCAGGCCGAACTGGGCGAGCATCTCCGGGCGGCACTCGTTGTTCGCGCCGCCGTCGCAGAGCATGAAAAAGCCCTCGGATTTCGGCAGCAGCGGCGCAAAGGCCACGCGCTTCACGCCCTTGATGCGCTTGACGATCAGCGTGGCGCCGACGACGATCGCGCCGCTGTTGCCGGCCGACGCAAAGGCGTCGCCGCGGCCCTCCGCGAGCGCCCGCAGGCCGACCGCCATCGAGCTCTCCTTCTTCGCGCGCATGATGTCCGTCGCCTCGTCCTCCATCGTGATGACGTCCGGGCAGTCGATGATTTCAAAATCCGCAATCTCCACCGCGTTCTGCGCCGCAGCCGCCCGGATCTTCTCCGCGCTGCCGGTCAGGATGATCTGCACGCCGAGCTCGTCCGCCGCCATGCGGCAGCCCTTGAGGATTTCCGCCGGCGCATTGTCGCCGCCGAAGGCATCCACAATAATCCTCTGTTTTGCCATGTTTATTCCCCTTCCTTTTCCACGCTGCAAAGACGGACGCCGTTTTCCGCAAGGCTCGCCCCGAGGTCGCGCAGCGCGCGCTCCGCAAAGGCGGCATACCGCGCGCGCTTGTCGCGGATGTGCGGCTCAATCGGCGGGAAAATGCCGAAATTTGCGCCCATCGGCTGAAAATCCTTCGATTCGCTCTGCGCGACATGGCGCGAAAGCGCGCCGGACATCGTCGTTTCCGGCAGGATGACCGGCGCTCTGCCCTCCAGCCTGCGCGCCGCGTTCATGCCGGCCAGCAGGCCGGACACCGCGGACTCCATATAGCCCTCGACGCCGGTCATCTGCCCCGCAAAAAAGAGGTCCGGCCGCCTGCGGAGGGAAAAGTCCGCGTCGAGCAGCCGCGGCGAATCGAGAAACGTATTGCGGTGCATCACGCCGTAGCGCACGAACTCCGCGTTGCGCAGCCCCGGTATCATGCCGAACACGCGCTTCTGCTCCGGAAACTTCAGGTTCGTCTGGAATCCGACGAGGTTGAACAGCGTCTTTTCCGCATTCTCGGTGCGCAGCTGCACCACGGCCCACGGGCGGCGGCCGGTGCGCGGGTCGCGCAGGCCGACCGGCTTCAGTGGGCCGAAGCGGATCGTGTCGTGCCCGCGCTGCGCCATCACCTCGATCGGCATGCAGCCCTCGTAGACCTTCGGGTTCATCACGTCGAAATCGTGGATCGGCGCGCGCTCCGCCGAAACGAGCGCCTCGTAAAACGCCTCGTATTCCTCTTTGTTCATCGGGCAGTTGATGTAATCGTCGTCGCCGCGGCCGTAGCGCGAGGCCGAGAAGCAGTGCTCCATGTCGAGGCTTTCGCGCGTGACGATCGGCGCGGCGGCGTCAAAAAAGCTGAGCCCGCCGCCGCAGAGCGCGGTGATCCGCTCGGCGAGCGCATCGCTCGTCAGCGGGCCGCTCGCGACCACCACGACGCCGTCCGGCGGGATCTCCGTGACCTCGCCCGTCACGACCTCGATATTCGGGTGCGCGCGCAGCCGCTCGGTCGCAAGCGCCGAAAAGCGGTCGCGGTCGACCGCAAGCGCGCCGCCCGCCGGCACGCTGCACGCGTCCGCGCAGGCGACGAGCAGCGAGCCCATGCGGCGCATTTCCTCTTTCAGCAGGCCCGCCGCGCTGTCGATCCGCGCGGCCTTCAATGAGTTCGAGCAGATCAGCTCCGCAAAGCCCGCGCTTTTATGCGCCGGGGAAAACTTCACCGGCTTCATCTCGTGCAGCCGGACGCGGTGCCCGGCGTTTGCAATCTGCCATGCGGCCTCCGAGCCGGCCAGCCCGGCGCCGATCACCGTGACTGTATCATTCCGCATTGTCGCCCTCTTGCTCGCCGTCCTCCGGCTTGAACCGATAGGTGCAGTCCGGCGTGACGCAGTACAGCGTCTTCGCCTTGTCCTTCTTCTGCAGCAGGACCTTGCCGCAGACCGGGCAGTTTTTGCCGGACGGCGCGTCCCACGAGACGAAGTCGCACTTCGGGTACTGGTCGCAGCCGTAGAACACGCGGCCGCGCTTCGACTTCTTCTCGATGATCTTTCCGCCGCACTTCGGGCAGACGGCGCCCGTGTCGTTGACGATCTTCTTGACCGTCTTGCACTCCGGGTAGCCGGAGCAGGCGATGAACTTGCCGTAGCGGCCGAACTTCACGACCATCGGCCTGCCGCAGTTCGGGCAGATAAAGTCGGTCTTATCCTCCTCGAGCTGGATCTTCACGCCGTCCATTTCCTTTTTCGCCTTTTTCAGCGTCTTGTCGAAGTCGTCGTAGAAGTCGTGCAGCGTCTCCACCCAGTCGGCCTGGCCGCTCTGCACCTCGTCGAGCTCCTTCTCGACCTCGGCTGTGAACTTCACGTTGACAATCTCCGGGAAGCGCTCCTTCATCAGCTTTGTGATGACCTCGCCGAGCTCGGTCGGCTTGAAGGACTTGCCCTCGCGCGTGACGTACTCGCGGCTCGTGATCGTCGTGATCGTCGCCGCATACGTGGACGGGCGGCCGATGCCGTTTTCCTCGAGCGTCTTGATCAGCGACGCTTCGGTGAAGCGCGCCGGCGGCTGCGTGAAGTGCTGGTTGCCCTTGAGCTCGCGCACCTTGAGCGCCATGCCGGCCTCGAGCTTCGGCAGGTCCTTGCCCTTTTCCTCCTCGACGTCGCGGCTCTCTTCGTAGAGCACCGTGTAGCCGTCGAAGCCGACGTTGTAGCCGGAGGCCTTGAAAATGTAATCGCCGGCGGAGATCACGGCCTGCGTCGTGTTGAGCACGCAGTTCGCCATCTGGCAGGCGACGAAGCGCTCCCAGATCAGCTTATACAGCTTGTACTGGTCCTTCGTCAGCGACGCTTCGACGTCCTTCGGCGTCAGCGCGACGGACGTCGGGCGGATCGCCTCATGGCCGTCCTGCGCGTTCTTGCGCGCCTTGAAGTGGCGCGGCTTCGCGGGCAGGTAATTCTTGCCCCAGCGGTCGCCGATGAACTGCACGGCCTCCTGGATCGCGTCCTCGGAAAGGCGCAGCGAGTCGGTACGCATGTAGGTGATGAGGCCGACGGCGCCCATGCCGGCGATCTCCACGCCTTCGTACAGCTCCTGCGCGGCCTTCATCGTGCGCTTGGCCTGGAAGCCCAGCTTGCGGGACGCCTCCTGCTGCAGTGTGGAGGTGATGAACGGCGGCGCGGGCTGCTTGTTTTTCTTGCCCTTCTTGACCGAATCGACGCGGAAATCCGCGGTCTCGAGCGCCGCGAGGATTGCGTCCGCCTGTTCCTTGTTCGTGATCTTGATCTCGCCGCTGCGGTCGCCGTAGAACGACGCGCCGAAAATGCTGCGCGAGCCCTCGGCCGTCAGGCGCGCGTCGATCGACCAGTATTCCTCGGGCTTGAACTTGCGGATCTCCTCCTCGCGGTCGACGATGATGCGCAGCGCAACGGACTGCACGCGCCCGGCCGACAGGCCGCGGCGGATCGTCTTGGCGAGGAACGGGCTGAGCGAGTAACCGACGAGACGGTCGAGGATGCGGCGCGCCTGCTGGGCGTTGACGAGGTTCAGATCGATCGTGCGCGGGTGGGCCATGCCCTCCGTGACGCCGGTCTTTGTGATCTCGTTGAACGTCACGCGGTTCATCGCGTGCTCGTCAAGCCCGAGGATGTAGGCGAGATGCCACGAAATCGCCTCTCCCTCGCGGTCGGGGTCGGTCGCGAGATAGACGGTCTCGGACTCGGCCGCCGCCTCCTTGAGCTCGGAGACGAGCTTTTCCTTGCCCTTGATGATCGCGTACTTCGGTTTGAAATTGTCTTTGACGTCCACGCACAGCCGCGCTTTCGGCAGATCGCGCACGTGGCCCATCGAGGCGACGACCTCATAATCGCCGCCGAGGTATTTTTTGATCGTTTTCGCCTTCGCCGGCGACTCGACGATGACAAGTTTGGACATAGTACCTGAATCTCCTCTGTCTGTATTTTACGCCGTGTATGCGTTATATTTTGCCTGAATCTGAATTAGTATACCGCATTAATCGGATTTTGTAAACCTCTGACCGGGATAACTGCGGATCTTTCCGAGCAGCTCGAGCTCCGTCAGCGCCGCGAGCACGCTGCCTGCGGAAAGCCCGGTTTCCGCCTCCAGAACGGCGGCGTGCTTCGGCTCTCCGCCGAGCGACGCCAGCACGCGCTGCGCATCCGCGGAAAGCCCCGCTTCCGGCTGCGGTGCGGCGGGCGTTTTCTCAGCGTCCGTTTTCGTCTCCGCCGCGGAATCGGACAGCGGGACGACGCGCACGCGCCGGGCGGGGCGCGCGACGTTTTCGGCCGCCTGCCGCAGCAGCGCGGTCCGCGCGCTTTTCCGCTGCGCCGAGAACGCGCGCAGGATGTCCTCCGCCGTGCGGATGCGCGCCGCGCCGTCCTCTGCAAGGCCGATGCAGCCGGCGAACGCCGCCGTATCCTCGCCGATAAAGACGAAGACCTCGCGGTTCTGCTCGGCGGCGTACCGCGCCGTGATCAGCGCGCCGCTCTTTTTCGGCGCCTCCGCCACAAGCACGCCGTGCGCCATGCCGGAAATCAGCCGGTTGCGCGTCTGGAATGCGCCGCGCTGCACGGGCGTCTGCATCGGGTACTCGGTGACGAGCGCGCCGCCTGAATCGAGGATCTCCCGGCGCAGGTTCGCGTTGTCCATCAGGTAGGGGTAGTCGAGCCCGCACGGCAGCACCGCGACCGTGCGCCCGCGCCCGTCGATTGCGCCGCGGTGCGCTTCGGAATCAACGCCGAGCGCGCCGCCGCTGATGACGGCGGCCCCCTCCTGCGCGAGCTCGTAGCTGATCTCCCTTGCCGCGCGCAGGCCCGCTTTGCCCGCCTTGCGCGTGCCGACGACGCCGATTGCGACATCGCCCGACGCATCCGGCAGCGTGCCGCGCACGTAAAGCACGGCCGGCGGGTTGTAGATTTCCCGGAGCAGGTCCGGATAACCGGGCGTGTCCGGCGTGTAGACCTGCTGCCCGAGCCGCAGACAGTAGTCGAGCGCAGCCTCCGCTTCCCGGACGCCGTACGCGCTCAATGCGGCGAGCTCGCGGTCCGAAACGAACGTGAAGCTGCTCCACAGGCCGATGCCGCCCCGGAAAAGCGATTCCGCGCTGCCGGCGCGGCGCACGAGCTGCACGGGCTTTGCGCTGCCCGCGCCAAAGGCGTTCTGCAGCCAGATCCAATATACGCGCTCATCCATATTTTTACGCTCCCTCTCCCGCGCCGCGCATCATTTCCCACAGGACGATCGCCGCGGCCGTCGACGCATTGAACGATTCCGCGCGCCCGCGCATCGGGATCGTGACGCGTTTCGCACAGGCCTGCACCGCCTCCGGCGTCAGGCCGTTTCCCTCGTTGCCGATCCAGACGGCCCACCGGCCCGCGTCAAACGGGATCGCCGTGATGGGCACGGCCTGCGCATCCGGCACAGCCGCCAGCGACGTGAGCCCGCGCCGGCCGAGCGCTTCGGCGCACGCGGGCGCCGCCTCGTACCGCTCCACGCCGAGCCGAAACACCGCGCCCATGCTGCCGCGCAGCACCTTCGGACTGTACAGGTCGCAGCAGGCGCCGACCAGCGCGATATGCAGCACGCCGAGCGCTTCGGCGGTGCGCAGGATCGTCCCCATGTTGGACGGGTCCTGCACGTTTTCGAGCACGAGCACGCGCGCCGGCGCCTCCTGCGCCGCCCCGGCCGCGCGGTCCGGCATCCGGCAGACGCAGAAGATCCCCTGCGGGTGCTTCGTGTCCGAAAGCAGCGGGGCGACGTGCTCCGCAATACAGTATGCGCGCTCCGCCGCGCGCAGGACGGGCCGCAGGTATTCCCCGTATTTTTCGGCCGCCGCCTCGGTGTAAAAGCACGCGGCGATCGCCGTGCCGCTTCTGGCGGCGTCCGCGCAGAGCCGCGCGCCCTCCGCCATGAAAAGTCCCGCCTCGCTTCTTTTCTCCGCTTTCTGCAAAAGCGACGCGGCATCCCTCACGACAGGGCTTTTGCGGCTTGTGATCCGTTCAGCTTCCATGCGCTTTCTCCCCTTTCCTTACAGTAAAAAACGTGCGTCCGGAGGATGTTCCGGACGCACGGATAGCTTTTTTATGCAGCAGCCTTTGCCTTCTCGACCAGCGCCTTGAAAGCAGCCTCATCAGCGATTGCGATCTCGGAAAGCATCTTTCTGTTGAGTGTCACGCCGGCCTTCTTGAGGCCGTTCATAAACGCGGAATAGGTCGTGCCGTTTGCGCGGCAGGCCGCGTTGATTCTGGAGATCCACAGGCGGCGGAAGTCTCTCTTCTTCTGCTTTCTGCCGATGAACGCATAGTTGCCGGACTTCATGACGGCCTGCTTCGCCATCTTAAAATGTCTGCTCTTGGAACCCCAGTAGCCCTTCGCGAGCTTCAGAATCTTCTTTCTTCTCTTGCGCGTAGCGAGCGCACCCTTAACTCTAGCCATTTATGTGAACATTCCTTTCCATGTTAAATTCCGGCCGGCATGCGGCATATGCCGCGCTGTCCGACCGGACAGCCATAAACTCGGTCGTTTTGCGGGGCTTTCCGGCCCCTGCCGCTCTCTGTGCCGCTTACGCGTAGGGGAGCATCTTTCTGACGGCCTTCACGCTCGTCTTGTCCGTGACGGTCGTGCCGCGCGCATGGCGCTTCGACTTCGCGGTTTTGCCGTGGCCGTTCAGAAGGTGGCTCGTATATGCATGGCCGCGGATGACCTTTCCGTTCTTGGAAATCTTCAGGCGCTTCTTCGCGCCGCTGTGTGTTTTGAGCTTCGGCATTGTATAGTCCTCCTTGAATTTGTTATTTAACGGGCTTGGGGGCAAGGAACATCAGCATGTTTCGACCCTCGAGCTTTGCGGGCTTTTCGACGTTTGCAACGTCTGCGAGTGTTTCAGCGAAACGCTTCATGATGTCTGCACCCAGTTCCGGATGACCCATCTCTCTGCCGCGGAAACGGATCGAAACCTTGACTTTGTTGCCTTCGGAAAGGAAACGTACAGCGTGGTTCTTCTTCGTTTCAAAGTCGTGGGTGTCAATGTTGAGCGATAAACGTATCTCCTTGATTTCGACGACGCGCTGATTCTTTCTGGCTTCCTTCTCGCGCTTCGCCTGCTCGAAACGGTACTTGCCGTAGTCGATGATCTTGCACACCGGCGGCGTGGCCTGCGGTGCGATCTTGACGAGGTCGAGATTCTTCTCCGCCGCGAGGTTCAGGGCGTCGCGCGCCGACATGATGCCGAGCTGTGCGCCGTCCGGGCCGATCACGCGCAGTTCCTTGTCGCGGATCTCTCCGTTTATCTGCAGTTCCTGTTTGCTAATGGTTAAGCACCTCCATCACACGTGCGATAACTTTGTTTTGCGGGCCGTGCAACAAAATAAGCGGACAGAACCCCTCTGTCCGCAAATCAACTCCGCTGAAACGCCTTTCGGCACTTGCTGCGATATTGACCTGTGTCAGACGGTACTGCACGGGTGTGAGCGCACGGCTCCGCTTTGTTTCCTGAATGATTATACTACGTGCATTCCCCTTTGTCAACGGGAAAATCAACTTTTTTCGAA
>DSTMC04003__coassemble_1159_pt1 | contig 21696 bp, 21 predicted proteins | sample DSTMC04003__metabat2_high_PE_020 | metagenome-assembled genome bin DSTMC04003 | reverse complement strand
TTCGGCGTGACCTCTACGAGCTCGTCGTCCGCGATGAACTCGAGCGACTGCTCGAGCGAAAGCACCGTGTGCGGCGTCAGCTTCAGCGCCTCGTCGGAGCCGGAAGCGCGGGTGTTCGTCGCATGCTTCTTCTTGCAGACGTTGATGACGATGTCGTCGCCCTTCGGGTTGCTGCCGACGATCATGCCCTCGTAGACCGGAACGCCCGGCCCGATGAAGAGGCGGCCGCGGTCCTGCGCGTAGAACAGGCCGTACGCCGTGGATTCGCCGGTCTCATGCGCGACGATGGAACCGGTGCTGCGCTGCTGGATGTCGCCCTTGTACGGCTCGTAGCCTTCAAACACGTGGTTCATGATGCCGTTGCCGTTCGTATCCGTCAAGAACTCCGAGCGGTAGCCCATGATGCCGCGCGCCGGGATCTTGAACTCGAGATGCGTCGTGCCGCTGTCGCGCGCGCCCATGTTGACGAGCTCCGCCTTGCGCGTGCCGAGCTTCTCCATGACCGCGCCGACGTAGCTGTCCGGCACCTCGATCATCAGAAGCTCGATCGGCTCGTATTTCTTGCCGTCGATCTCCTTGTAGATGACGTTCGGGCGGGAAACCTGGAATTCGTAATTCTGGCGGCGCATCTGCTCGATGAGGATCGAGAGGTGCAGCTCGCCGCGGCCGGAAACCTTGAAAGTGTCGGCTGAGTCCGTCTCCTCGACGCGCATCGCGACGTTCGTCTCGACCTCCTTGAACAGACGGTCGCGGATGTTGCGCGAGGTGACGTACTTGCCCTCGCGGCCCGCAAACGGGGAGTTGTTGACCATGAACAGCATCGAGACGGTCGGCTCGTCGATCTTGACGAACGGCAGCGGCTCCACATGCGCGGGGTCGCAGGCCGTCTCGCCGATGTTGAGGTCCGCCATGCCGGAGACCGCGACGATGTCGCCGAGCGAAGCGCTTTCCGCATCGACGCGCTTGAGGCCCTCGAACTGGTAGAGCTTCGTGACGCGCGCGTTGCGCGTTTCGTCGCTCGTGCTGCTGCAGATCGTGACGGTCTGGCCGACCTTCACGGTGCCGCGCTCGACGCGGCCGATGCCGATGCGGCCCACGTAGTCGTCGTAGTCGACGTTCGAGAACAGCACCTGCGTCGGGCCTTCGAGGTCGCCCTCGGGCGCCGGAACCTCGCGGACAATCGCCTCGAACAGCGGCTTCATATCGGTGCCCTTTTCGGCCGGGTCGTTCATCGCGTAGCCGTCGCGCGCGGAGGCGTAGACGACCGGGAACTCGAGCTGGTCCTCGTCCGCGCCGAGCTCGATGAACAGGTCGAGCACCTCGTCGACGACCTCCAGCGGGCGCGCGCCCGGGCGGTCGACCTTGTTGACGACGACGACCGGCTTCTTGCCGAGGCCGAGCGCCTTCTTGAGGACGAAGCGCGTCTGCGGCATGCAGCCCTCAAATGCGTCGACGAGCAGCAGAACGCCGTCGACCATCATCAGGATGCGCTCCACCTCGCCGCCGAAATCGGCGTGGCCGGGCGTATCGACGATATTGATCTTCACGCCGTCGTACATGACGGCCGTATTTTTCGAGAGAATGGTGATGCCGCGCTCGCGCTCGAGGTCGTTCGAGTCCATGACGCGCTCGGCGACGTTCTCATTGCTGCGGAAAATGCCGCTCTGGCGCAGGAGCTGGTCGACCAGCGTCGTCTTGCCGTGGTCGACATGCGCGATGATCGCGACGTTCCGGAGATCTTCTCTTTTACCCATACGTAACCATTCCTTTTCCTGTTTCGTTTTTCATCCTTCATCCGTCCTGCCGCCGCGCCGGGGCGCCGGGCGGCGCGCTGCGGGCCGACTGCCCGCTAACCGTAATAGTATAGCACTTTTTTGCGCCTTTGTGAATCCCCTGCGCCTTGTTGATTCCGCTGAAATCAAACGAAATTGCTTTCCCTCTTTTGTCCTGCTTTTCTTGACGGCGCGGCGCGAACGTGCTATGCTTGATAAAACACAAAAACTGAAGTGCAAAAGCAGTGCGGAAAGGAAATGCCGTATGAAAAAGATCCTGAACTTCGGCTCTCTCAATATGGACTTCGTCTATGCCGTTGCGCATACCGTGCGCGGCGGCGAGACCGAGGCCAGCCTCGGCCTGCAGGTGTTCCCCGGCGGCAAGGGCCTCAACCAGTCGATCGCCGCGGCGCGCGCCGGCCTGTCCGTGTTCCACGCCGGGCTTGTCGGCGAGGACGGCGGCCTGCTGCTCGACACGCTCAAAGCGGACGGCGTCGACACGCGCTTTGTCGGCACCGTGCCGGGCCGCAGCGGCCACACGATCATTCAGGTCGACGAGAACGCGCAGAACGCCATTCTGCTCTTCGGCGGCGCGAACCGCGCGGTGACGCCCGCGTATGCCGACGAGGTGCTCGCGCACTTTTCGGCCGGCGACATCGTGCTGCTCCAGAACGAAATCAGCGCCGTGCCCCACATCCTCCGCCACGCGGCGGAGGCGGGCCTTTCGGTCTGGTTCAACCCGTCGCCGATGGACGACGGCGCGCTCGCGTGCGACCTGTCGCTCGTCTCGGTGTTCCTGCTGAACGAAATCGAGGGCGAGCAGCTCACCGGCACGGCGGAGCCGGGCGCGATCCTCGACCGCATGGCCGAGAAGTACCCGCAGGCGGCGGTCGTCCTGACGCTCGGCGCCGCGGGCGCGTGGTACGCAAAGGGCGGCGCGCGCGCGTTCTGCCCGGCGGAAAAGGCCGAAGCCGTCGATACGACGGCGGCCGGCGACACGTTTACGGGCTACTTCCTGCGCGGCATGCTCGACGGCCGCACGCCCGAAGAAGCGCTGCGCCTCGCCGCGCGGGCCTCGGCAATCGCCGTTTCGCGCCCCGGCGCTTCGCCCTCCATCCCGCGTTTTTCCGAGGTGGAGCGCGGCCTGTGAGCTTTTGTTCAAAAGCGCCGCTTTTAATCTCTTAACTCCCTATTGCCTTATTAACCTCTGTTTTTTAATCCCTGCTTTCAAGAAAGGACCGCTCCCCCCGAGGGAGCGCTGGTGATGCCAATGCGAGTTGCCGTGCGAAGAATCAACGAATGGGACGCCCCCTCCATGCTCAAAATCTATGCGCCGTATGTGGAAAACACGAACTGCACGCCGGACGCGGCCGTGCCGTCCCTGCAGGACTACATCCAGCGCATCGACCGCTACACCTACGGGCGCGGCTGGATCATGACCGAGATCGACAGCGCAACGGCGGGCTTCTGCCTGCTGACCGAGCGCGGCGTGGAAAAGGGCGACCTGTTCACCGCGGACATCCAGCTCTACGTCGCGCCCGAATACCAGCGCCGCGGCGTCGGCGCCTCGCTGTACGACCTGATGCTCGCGATCATGCACCACGCGAATTACCGCCGCGTGACCGCCCACATCCCGCTGCCGAACGACGCGGCGGCCGCCTTCCACGAGAAGATGGGCTTTCGGCCCGTCCGGGAGGAGAACGGCGTGCTGCTGATGGCGCGGGAGATCGAGCCGGAGAACCCCGGCGCCGAGCGCTTCACAAAGCCGTACCTGATCGAAAACGCGGACTACGAGCGCGCCCGCGAGCACGCCGCGACGCTCGTGCGCGAGGCGGCGCGCTGAGCGCCGCCTCGTCGCAGCAAAAACTATATATTCTGCACAGGTTTTCCGCGCGTTGATTTGGGGGTTCCGCGCCTTGAACCCCTGTGGAAATCCTGATAAAATAAATGCAGAGCGGATCGCTTTTCGGTTCGCTCTGCATTTTTTGCATTGATACGGAGGAAAACGGAAATGGCGGGAAGATCCGGTGCGATCGACATGACGCGCGGCAGGCCCATCGGCCTGATGCTGCGCTTTGCGCTGCCGATGATGGTCGGCAGCGTATTCCAGTCCCTTTACACGATGGTGGATTCCGCGGTGCTCGGCCGCTATGTCGGCTCCGAGGCGCTTGCCGCCGTCGGCGCCACGACTTCGACAACCAATTTCATCCTGCTGCTCTCGACCGGCGTGACGAGCGCCGTCTCCATTGTGATCTCGCAGTTCGTCGGCGCAAACAACGAAAAGAAGATCCGCGCCGGTCTGGTCAGCACGATTTACCTGACGCTCGGCATCGGCGGCGCCATGTGCATCGTGAGCCTGCTGCTCGCGCGCCCGCTGATGCTGCTTCTGAACACGCCGGAGAGCATCATCGACATGTCGGTGCTTTATATCCAGCTTATCGGCGGCCTTGGCATCGCGCAGTTCGCCTACAACGCGGTAGCCTCCGTGCTGCGCGCGCTCGGCGACAGCAAGACGCCGCTGATCTTCCTGATTTTCTGCTCCATCCTCAACGTGATTCTCGACCTCGTAAGCGTGCTTGCGCTGGGGCTGGGCGTGGCCGGCGTCGCCGGGGCGACCGTGCTTTCGCAGGCGGTCTCCGCCACAGTCTGCATCGCCTACATGTTCAAAAAGCACCCGCAGCTCCGCCTGAAAAAGGCGGATTTCAGGCCGGATATGACCGTGCTGCTGCGCATCTTCGGTATGGGCGCACAGATGGCCCTGCAGGGCGCGCTGCTCTCCGTCGGCATGATGGCCATCACGCGCGTGATCAACGGCTTCGGCGCAGATGTAGTCGCCGCCTTCACGGTCGGCAGCAACGTGCAGAATCTCGCCGTCATGCTGTTCAGCAATTTCTCCTTCGGCTTCTCGGTCTATGTCGGGCAGAATTTCGGCGCGCGGCAGGCCGAGCGCATCCGCCGCGGCGTGTGGGAGATCTTCCTGCTTGTCGGCGGCCTTTCCGCGCTCGCCAGCGCGCTTTCGCTGATCTTTGCCGAGCCGCTCGTCCTGCTTTACGTCAAGCCCGAGGAAACGCAGGTCATTGAGGCCTCGCTCAGCTTCGTGCGCATCCAGTCCTGGTTTTTCCCGTTTCTCGGGTGGATCTGGCTCTATAACAGCACGCTGAAGGGGATGGGAAAAATCGGCATCACGATGATTTCCTCCTTTGTGGAGCTTGGCAGCAAAATCGGCCTTTCCATTCTGCTGCCGATCTGGCTCGGTTACACCGGCATCTGGTTTTCCGCGCCGATCGGCTGGATTCTCGGCCTGGTCCCCGATTTGATCTACTATTACGGCGGGTTCTGGAAAAAAGCGTTGGCCTCGCCGCCCGGCGACATTTCTGCGGCGCCGGCCGCCGAATCGGCCTCCTGACCGCCGAAGCGCGCCGCGCAGCCTCCGCGCGCATCCGTTCGCTCAAATGCCCGAAAACAAAGGGATCGTTCCCAGCCCATCGGGGCGGAAGCGATCCCTCTTTTATTTTTGCAGGTTGCGCTCGAAGCGCTCGAAATAGCCGATCAGTTCGCCGTTTTCGTCGCGCACCGGGTTGATGTACTTGCGCTCGTTGTAGACGCTGACGCCGAGATAGATCTCGTTGCCGTGGTTTTTGAGCTTTTCCACGGCCGCGATCAGCATCTCCTTCGACTTCTCCGAATGGCACTCGAAGATCGACTTGCCGATCAGGTCGCTGTAGCCGCGCACCGCGTAGTAGTGGTGCTTCGCCTCGCGGTTCATATAGCGGATGATGTGGTCCGTATCGACAAACACGATGCGGTACGGCACGCTGTCGAGAATGCAGGCCATCATTTCTTCTCTGGTCATCGAAACCATCCTTTCTCCCATCGCCCGCACTTGGAACGCGCGGGGCAATAACTGCTGCACGCCGGAGGGCGGGCTCATGCGCCGCGGATCACCGACCACGCCGCAATCAGCCGCTCGAGGCTCCACGCGGCGTTCGCGGGGCTTGTGGAGGGCAACGCGCTTTCCGGCAGGGCAATCCCCTGCGCCTGATGCTTCCCGTACAGCTTGTGCGCGGTCTGCCCGTTCGTGTAGATATGGCGGATCTCCGCGGCGGCGAGGATGCGCGAGAGGTCGTTCGGCACGACGCTGCGGATGCTCGCATCTGAGGAGCCCGCGATCTCGCACGAGGCGATCACGTCCCAGAGCGCGATGCGGTTTTTGAGCAGCAGCGCGCGCTTTTCCCCGACCGTCTCCGGCACCGGCGCGCCGCACACCGCGGCGACCACGCGCCAGAAACGGTTCTGCGGGTGGTGGTAGAAAAACATCCCCTCCCGCGATTTGACCGACGGGAACGAGCCGAGGATCAGGACGCGGCTGTTTTCGTCGAACACGGGCGGGATGTTGTGCAGGACTTTTTCCATCAGTGCACCTTTTCGGCAAAGTCCTTCTTGCGCTGCGCGTAGGCCTCCATATTCTCCTTTTCGAAGGCGAGCGGCACGTCGCCCGCGCCGAGCAGGCGCAGCAGGTACTTTGTGAACGGCGGGTTCATCACGAGGATCGGCCCCACGAGGTAGGTGCCGAAGAAGTTGTGCAGGCGGATGCCCTCCCACGCGGCCTTCCGGTTCAGCCCGACGCCCTTGACCTTTTTGAACAGGCCAAGGGATTCGTCCGGCGTGTAGGCCATCGTGAACTGCGTCTTGAAGCCCATGACGGTCTCGCCCTCGAAGGTCCCCTCAAAGTCGCTGTTGTGGCGGTGCATCATGTCGCGCTTTGCAAACAGGCGGTACAGGCCGAGGCATTCGATGCGGCTGCCGTCCTCGTTTTCGATGTAGTCGCCGAAAACCTCGAGCGCGTTGCCGGTGAAGAGGAACACCGTGCCGCGGTCGATCGCCGCCTGGATCTTCGCCTTCAGCGGGCGGAGCTTTTCGATCACGCGCTCCTGCATGCGCTCGGTCATCGGCCCCATGTAGACGAGGTCGACCGGCTCCTCGGTGAAGCGCACCGCGCCGCCGATCGGCGTGCGGATAAACTCCGCGTCGGGCAGCGTCTTTTCGAGGTAGATCATGTTGTATGTGTCGCCGAAGAGGTTGCAGAACTCCGGGAACAGAATCTCAATTTTCATTTCGATGCAGCCTCCTTCCCGCCGTCGAGCAGCTTCTGGCGGATCTCGTTCGCCAGACGGATCGTGTAGACGTCGTAGAGGATGAACACGGTGTCCGCCTCGGGCGTGACCGCCGCGGGCGCGGCGCTCTCCTCGCGCATGTGGACGATCCGCTCGGCGGGGACGCCGGCGAGCAGCGTGCGCACGTAGGTGTCGTGGTGGCGCGCGCCGGCGATGACGACCTGCACGATGCTGTCGTCGTTCAGAAACTCAAAGTCCGTGTCGTAGAACCACGCGGTGTTTTCGACCGTGTGGCGCGCGTCGAAGTAGTCGTCGAGGAACATGATGACAGCCTTCTTGCCCGGCGCGTTGCGGATATTCTCAAAGGCGCGCGAGCAGGCGACCGGGTTCTGGCCCTTCGCGAGGTGCAGGATGATCTTCCGGCCGTTCGCCTCGGTTTCGGAATACCGCGTCTCGCTGATGCCCATTTTCTCAAACGAGCTGCGGATCTGCTCCGGCGTGAGGCCGAACTCGCGCAGCATCGCGACTGCGGCGAGCGAATTGTAAATGTTGATGTTGTTGGCGTTTGCGAGCGGGTACACGTCGGCGCGGCCGTCCTTCTCGACGGTCATCCGCATGTGCGCGATGTCGACGTCTGTCGCGCGGTAGTCCGGCTCCGGCGAGCGGTAGCCGCAGTTTTCGCAGTGGACGCGGCCGATGTGGTGGTAGCGCACGACGTCGCGCACGAGCGGACCGAAGCATTTCGGGCAGACCGGCACGTCGTTGACGATGTTGTCGCACGTTTCCTTGTCGGTGTCCAGATGGTCGATGCCGTAATAGACGCGCTCGTTTTCCGGCCCGATCGAGCTGCACAGCGGGTCGTCGGCGTTGAGCACGAGCCTTGTCCCCTTCGGGATCTCGCGGTTCAGAACGTCGAGGATGAACTCGGCGTGCGCGTTGCGCTTGTAGGAGTCGCGGAAAATATTCGTGCAGAGCAAAATGTCGGGCTGCATGTAGGGGAAGAAATTCGGGGCGGAACGCTCGTCCATCTCAAAAACGGCGAGCTTGTGCTTCGGCTTGCCGAAAAAGCGGCTGTTCGCGATCAGCGTGGAGGCGATGCCGGTGTGCACGTTCGTGCCCGAGCGGTTGCAGATAAAATCGATGCCGTTGTCCTCGAGGACGTCCTCGATCATGTTCGCGACGGTCGTCTTGCCGTTCGTGCCCGTGATGCCGATGATCTTCTCGGGCTTGGGCATGCGGCCGATGAAATCGGGGCAGAGGATGATCGCCCAGGAGCCCGGCATCGAGGTGCCCTTGCGGCCGATCAGCTTGAGGACCAGTGCCGTTCCCCGTGCGAACATCAGGGCAAAATAAAAGCGCAGGTTTCGTTTCATGCGTAAAATCACTTTCCTTTTCCGGGATGGCTTTCGTACTTTTTGTATCATACCATTTTACAGGCAGCATTTCAAGCGCGCAGGGGGAATTTATATAAAGTCAGTGTAGGGGAATTTATATAAAGTCAGTCCCTTGCCGAAAATACGGCAATTCAAGCGCGCGCGGGCGGAAAACGGGAAAATTGTGCAGGCGGGTCCCAAAATTCATAAATTGCGGTAGACTTTTCCGCAATTATCCTGTACAATATTTCTTGAATCCAATTCTATTTAACAGGAGGAGTTCACCATGAAGACTTTACCCGTAGCGGTGCAGGTTTATTCCGTCCGCGACGACGCCGAGCGCGATTTCAAGGGCACGATGCAGAAGCTCAAGGAAATGGGCTACGACGGCGTGGAGCTTGCCGGCCTGTACGGCCTGCAGCCCGCCGAGATCAAGGCCGTGCTCGACGAGGTCGGCCTCGTCCCGCTCTCCGCGCACGTCCCGTTCCAGGAGCTCGCCGCCGACATCGAGGGCACCGTCGCCCAGTATAAGGAAATCGGCATGCAGTACATCGCGATCCCGTACCTGATGGAGGAGGACCGCCCCGGCACCGAGAAGTTCCTCAAGAACATCGAGATCTTCCGCCAGATCGGCGAGGCCTGCAACAAGGTCGGCATCACGCTGCTCTACCACAACCACGACTTCGAGTTCGTCAAGATGCCGAACGGCCAGTACGCGCTCGATTACATCTACACCGAGATCCCGGCTTCGCTGCTCCAGACCGAGCTCGACATCTGCTGGGTCAAGGTCGCAGGCGAGGAGCCGGTCGACTACATCAAGAAGTACACCGGCCGCGCGCCGGTCGTCCACCTCAAGGACTTCTACAAGGAAGGCAAGCCGGCGAACATGTACGAGCTGATCGGCATTGAGACCGAGAAGAAGGAAGAGACCGGCAAGTTCGAGTTCCGCCCGGTCGGCCACGGCATGCAGGACATCCCGCCCGTGCTCGAGGCTTCCATCGAGGCCGGCTCGAAGTGGGTCGTCGTCGAGCAGGACCAGTCCTACGAGCAGGCGCCGCTCGACGCGGTCAAGATGAGCCGCGAGTACCTGAAGTCCCTCGGCTGGTAAGCAAACCGTAGAGGTCAGGCCCCGGCAGGCTTTTCGGAAATCCGCCGAAAGGCGAAGCCGCCCGAACACAGCTGAAAAACACCGCGCAGCAGGCATTTCCCCGCTGCGCGGTTGTTTTTTGCGCCGTTTTGCCGCAGCCTGCGCATGTAAGCGCAGCTTCCGCGAAACACCGGCGCAGACGCCGAAAGGGCCCCGGAGCGACCGGCTCCGGGACCCTTTTCTACTCTATGGATTGTACCGCTTACAGCAGGCTTCTGTACAGCGCGGCGATCTCCTCGACGGAGGTGTCGCGCGGGTTGCCCGGGCAGCAGGCGTCCGCAAAGGCGCTCTCGGCGAGGAACTGCACGTCCTCCTCCTTGAGGATGCCCTTGAGGTCGGCGGGGATGCCCACGTCGGCGCTGAGCTGCTTGACGGCCGCGATCGTCGCGTTCGCCGCTTCCTCATCGCTCATCGCGTCGATGCCCTCGACGCCCATCGCCTTGCCGACGGCGCGGTAGCGCGCACCGGCGACCGGCGCGTTGTACTCGAGACCGGTGGGCAGGATGATCGCGCAGGCGACGCCGTGCGGCGTGTCATACAGCGCGGAGAGGCCGTGCGCCATCGAGTGCACGATGCCGAGGCCGACGTTCGAGAAGCCCATGCCGGCGATGTACTGGCCGAGCGCCATGCCCTCGCGGCCCTCGGGCGTGTTCTGCACCGCGCCGCGCAGGTTCTCGGAAATCAGGCGGATCGCCTCGAGGTGGAACATGTCGGAAATGGCGCAGGCGCCCTTCGTGATGTAGCCCTCGATCGCGTGGGTCAGCGCGTCCATGCCGGTCGCGGCGGTCAGGCCCTTCGGCATCGAAGCCATCATGTCCGGGTCGACGACGGCGATCTCGGGGATGTCGTTCGTGTCGACGCAGACGAACTTGCGCTTCTTCTCGACGTCGGTGATGACGTAGTTGATCGTGACCTCCGCCGCGGTGCCCGCCGTCGTCGGGACGGCGATCGTGAAGGTCGCGTGCTTCTTCGTCGGCGCGACGCCCTCGAGCGAGCGCACGTCGGCGAACTCCGGGTTCTCGACGATGATGCCGATCGCCTTCGCGGTGTCCATCGAGGAGCCGCCGCCGATCGTCACGATGCAGTCCGCGCCGGAGCGCTTGAACGCTTCGACGCCGTGCTGGACGTTCTCGATCGTCGGGTTCGGTTTGATCTCGCTGTAGATTTCATACGGGATCTTCGCCGCGTCGAGCAGATCGGTGACCTTCTGCGTCACGCCGAATTTCAGAAGATCCGGGTCCGTGCAGACGAAGGCCTTTTTATAGCCGCGCGCCTGAAGCTCCTCGGGGATCTTCTCGATCGCGCCCTTGCCGTGATAGGAAATTGTGTTGAGTACAATTCTGTTGACCATTTTGAACCATCCTCCTGACTGATTTCGAAATCTTTACATCAAGTATACACCCAAGTTATGAATATGTCACGACATTTCATGTAAAATCTGTAAATTTTTATGGAATCTCTTTGAACTGGGACCTTCCGGCTCAGTCGAGGAATTCCTCGTTCAGCGTGACGCCGAACTCCTTGGCGATCGCGCGCAGGTTGTCGTCGGTGATCGTCTGGCGGATCTTCCCGCCGCCGGCCGAAAGCGCCAGCATGTAGATCTGCGCCGCCTTCTCGATCGTGTGCATCAGGCCGAACGCGGTGTCGAAATCCGGCCCCGACACGAACAGGCCGTGGTGCGCCCAGACCGCCGCGTCGTACCGCTTCATCAATTCGCTCGTCGCGACGGCGATGTCCGCGCCGCCCGGCACCATCCATTCCACAACGCCGACGCCGCCCGGGAACACGACCGGGCACTCCGTCGCGCTCTGCCACAGCGCGCGGGTGAAGTCGCGCGCCGTGAGCGGCAGGATGTAGGTCATCGCGATCAGGTTCGGCGTGTGCGCGTGGTAGATCACGCGGTACGCGCCGCCCGTCGCCGCCTTGCGGACGCTGTGGTTCAGAAAGTGGCTCGGGAACTCGCTCGTCGGGCGCGCGCCGTCCTCAAGGCCCCAGACGATGCGCCAGCGGTCGCCCGCGCCGTTGATCTCCACAATGCCGATGTTGTGCGCGGGGTCGCCCTGCACATTGCGCAGGAATTTGCCGCTGCCCGTCGTGATAAAGTACTCGCCGCCGAGGTTTTCCGCCGCGACGCCCATCTCGTTCCATTCGCGCGGCGCCGTGAAAAACGGCCGGCACGCTTCGACCTCCTCGGGGCGCATGCGGTAGGTGAGGTTTCCGCCGTTGCGCTCGTGCCAGCCCTGCTGCCAGCCGTCGTTGCACATGCGCATAAAGCCGCGGATCACCGGAATATCTGTCATCATTTTCATCATCCTCCGACCTGTATCCATTGTTCAAAGCTGCGCTCAGACGCGCCTGGAGAGCACGTCGCGCTCGTAAGCCTGCACGGTGCCGAACCACGCGGCGTCCTCCGCGGGGACGCCCTGCTCCGCGCAGTAGCGCTCCCAGACCGCCGGGAACGGCATCGTCTTGAGCTGCTCGGCGCACAGCATCAGCTCCGTGAAGCGCCCCGCGTCCTGCAGCGCCTGCATCTGCGCCGTGGGCTGCAAAAGCGCGAAGAGCAGCGCCTTCTGCACGTTGCGGAAGCCCGTCACCCACGCGAAAATGCGGTTGATCGACGCGTCGAAATAGTCGAGCGCGATCTTCACGCGGCCCTCGAGGCCGCCGCAGCGGACGATCTCCTTTGCGATCTCCTTCGTCTCGTCGTCAAAGAGCACGACGTGGTCGCTGTCCCAGCGCACGCCGCGCGTGATGTGCAGCGCGATCTCCGGGAAGAAGGCGAGCAGCGCCGGGATCTTGTCGGAGACGACCTCCGTCGGGTGGTAGTGGCCGTTGTCCATGAGCGGGATGCACCTGTCGCGGTTCATCGCGGCGTAGCTCAGCGCGAATTCGGCGCTGCCCGCGGTGTAGGCCTCGACGCCGATGCCGAAGACCTTCGACTCGACGCACGGCTTGACGAGGTCGAAATCGTACGGCTCGGAGAGGATCTCGTCGATCGACGCCTTATAGCGCATGCGCGGCCCCATGCGGTCGGCCGGGATGTCCTTGAAGCCGTCGCCCGTCCAGATGTTCATGACGCACGGCTGGCCCAGCTCCTGCGCCAGATACTGCGAGATGCGGATGCACGCTTTGCCGTGGTCGATCCAGAACCGCCGCGTCTCCGGGTTCGGGCTCGAGAGCGTGAGCGGGTCGCACTTCGGGTGCGAGAAAAAGGTCGGGTTGAAGTCGCAGCCGAGGCCGCGCGCCTTGCAGAAATCGACCCATTTTTTGAAGTGCTTCGGCTCGAGCCTGTCGCGGTCCACCCAGCCGCCGTTCTCCTCGTCGAAAATCGCGTAGCTCGCGTGCAGGTTGATCTTCTTCGTGCCGGGGCAGAGCTGCAGCGCGACGTCCAGGTCCGCCATCAGCTCCTCCGGCGTGCGGGCGCGGCCGGGGTAATCGCCGGTCGTCTGGATGCCCCCGGTCAGCGGCGCAGAAGGGTCGCCGTCAAAGCCGCGCACGTCGTCGCCCTGCCAGCAGTGCAGCGCGACCGGAACGCCTGCAAGCCGGCGGATCGCCTCGTCCGTATCGACGCCGAGCGCCGCGTAGCGCGCCTTCGCCGCCTCGTATGCTTCAAAGCTGCTCATTTGCTCTCATCCTTTCGCAATGTCTGGATTTTATCCAAAATACGGTCCGCCGTCTCGTCCTTCGAAAGCAGCGGCAGCGTCTCGGCCTCCGTTTCCGTCAGGAGCGTCACGACGTTCGTATCGCCGCCGAAGCCCGCGCCGGGCGTGCGGAGGCTGTTCGCCACGATCAGGTCGAGGTTCTTGCGCCGGAGCTTTCCCGCCGCGTTCTCGAGCAGGTTCTCCGTCTCCATCGCAAAGCCGCAGAGCGTCTGCCCCGGCTTTTTGTGCGCGCCGAGCCACGCCAGAATGTCCGTCGTGCGCTCCAGCTCGAGCGTCAGCGCGCCGTCCTGCTTCTTCATCTTTTCCGCGGCGACCGTTTTGGGCCGGTAGTCCGCGACGGCGGCGGCCTTGACGACGATGTCCGCATCCTCCGCCGCAGCCTTGACCGCCTCGAACATCTCGGCGGCCGATTCGGCGCGCACGACCTCGACGAACGGCGGCGGCTCCACCGCCATGCGGCCGCAGACGAGCGTCACCGCGGCGCCGCGCAGCATCGCGCGCCGCGCGACGGCGCAGCCCATTCTGCCCGTCGAGTGGTTCGTGATGAACCGCACCGGGTCGATCTTCTCCGCGGTCGCGCCGGCCGTGACGACGACGCGCTTTCCGGCGAGGTCCTTTTCGCAGGCGATCTCGCGCAGGATCCAGTCGAACAGCACCTGCTCCGAAGGCATTTTGCCGCGGCCCGTGTCGCCGCAGGCCAGATAGCCGGAATCCGGCTCGATGACCGTATAGCCGAACCGGCGGAGCTTCTGCAGGTTGTCCTGCACGATCGGGTTGTCGAACATATTCGTGTTCATCGTCGGGGCAAGCAGGACCGGGCACCGGCAGGCGCAGGCCATCACGGTCGTCGTCAGCATGTCGTCCGCAATGCCGTTCGCGATCTTGCCGATCACGTTGGCGCTCGCGGGCGCGACGAGCACGACGTCCGCGCGCTTCGCGATCGCGACATGCTCGACGCTGAACTGGAAGTTCCGGTCGAACGTATCGATCAGGCACTTGTTGCCCGTCAGCGTCTCAAAGGTGGTCGGGTGGATGAAATTCGTCGCGTTCCGCGTCATCAGAACCGTGACGTCCGCGTGCTGCTTGACGAGCATGCTCGCAAGCCCCGCGATTTTATAAGCCGCTATGCTGCCCGTCACGCCGAGCAGCACGGTTTTTCCCTTCAGCATATCTTGTTTACTCCTTTTCGCGTGGGGTGAAGACCCGGATCGGGAAGCTCGCGCGGATCACGTCGCGCGCGTGCTGCACGTTGCGCAGCGCGCCGTCCGCGATCATCTGCACCGCGAGGTTGCCGATCGCCGTGCCCTCGGTCGGGCCGGCATAGACCGGCAGGCCCGTCGCGTCTGCGGTGAGCTGGTTCAGGTACGCGTCCTGACTGCCGCCGCCGACGATGTTGAGGCTTGTGAAGGTCTTCCCCGTGATTTTTTCGAGCCCGCGCACGGCCTCGGCGTACGATTCCGCGAGGCTGTGGTAGACGCAGGAAAGCGTCTGCGCCGCCGTGGGCTTCTCGGTAAAGCCGTTTTCGCGCAGCACGACGCGCACGGCCTCCTGCATGTTTTCCGGCGCGAGGAACCGCCCGTCGTTCACATCGACGCGGCCGGGGTAGTCCGCGGCGCTCCGCGCAAGCCACGCCAGCATCTCGAAGTCGAACCGCGTCTGGCCGAGCTCCCGGCGGATGTTCTGCAGCATCCACAGGCCCATGATGTTTTTCAGGTAGCGGTACCGGTACTGGTAGCCGCCCTCGCTCGTGAAATTCTGCGCGCGGCTCTCCGCCGTCGTGATCGGCTCGGGGTTTTCCACGCCGATCAGGCTCCACGTGCCGCTCGAGAGGAACACGGCGTTTTCGTCGCGCGCCGGCACGGCGAGGAACGCCGAAGCCGTATCGTGGGCCGGCGCAAGGCGCACGAGCGTGTCGAAGCCGACCGACGACTGCACGTCGGGCGTCAGGCGGCCGAGCGCTTCGCCGGCCATCCGCACCGGGTGGAAGATCCGCGCCGGGACGCCGATCCGCCGCAGGATCTCCTGATCCCACGTCTTTTCGCGCGCGTTCAGAAGCGCCGACGTGCTCGCGATCGTGTACTCGTTCGCGCAGACGCCGGAGAGCACGAACCCGAGGTAATCGGGCATCATCAGGAAATGCGCCGCGCGCTCGAGCTGCTCCGGCGCTTCCTGCCGGAGCGCCCAGAGCTGGTACACCGTGTTGTACACCTGCTGCTGGATGCCGGTGCGCGCGTACAGCTCCGCAAACGGCAGAACCGCTTCGAGCTTTTCCGGCACGCCCGCGGTGCGCCCGTCGCGGTAGGCGACCGCGTCGCCGATGCGGTTCATCGCTTCGTCGAGCAGCACGAAGTCCACGCCCCATGTATCGATCGCGACGCTCGCAGGGGTCTCCTGCTCCGGCGCGGCGTGCTCGGCGCACGCCCGCAGCCCCTCGAGCACATGGTTTTTCAGGCCGTCCGCATCCCAGCAGAGATGCCCGTTCCGGTGCTCCGCGCCGTTTTTGAAGCGGTACACCTCCGCAAGCTGCATTTTGCCGTCCGCAAGCCAGCCAAGGATATGGCGCCCGCTGGAAGCGCCGATGTCCACCGCCAGATATGTTTTCATTTGGGAACGCCCCCTTTCACTCGTTGTCCCTAGTATAGCAAAAAAAGCGCAAAAAAGTAAGGACGTCGTTTCAAGAAAAAAACGTCCTTATTCTGCGTCCTGTGAACAAAAGCCGGCCGCCCCGCACCAGGACGCCGCTTTATGACACAAAAACGGCGCGCCGCACCCCGCAACGGGCACAGCGCGCCGCCTATTCGTCTATCCGATTCTTCCGAACAGCATCGGGATGACATTCGCATACCGGTCTGCCGGATAAAAGGTGCGGGTGTACCACCAGCCCACTTCTTCCATGATCGCGCCGAGCACGCCGGTCTGGTGTAAAATCCAGAAGGCAGCAATCAGCACCAGCAGCACGCTGCACAGGATGATCGTGCGCTTTTTCCGCTTTTCGCTTTCGTTGACGCGCACCTCGTCTTCCCAATGCACCGAGCCCGCAAACGAGCCGATGTGCCGCTCAAACTTCGCATGGCATTCCGGGCAGGATGTGGAGCCGTCGGGAATCGTCGCGTTGCATTTTGAGCAGATCATAACCGTTCTCCTTTCCCACCGGTCAGGCGCACACACCGCCTCAAAGGCGCCGTCTCTCCTGCCGGGACCCTCTCTTGCTTTTCGGCTGCATAACTGCACAGTACATCGGAATCCACTCCTTCCGCCGAATCCGACCCATTCTATAATTTCAGTATACAATAAAGACAAATATCTGTCAACGTCGTTTTCAGATTTATAATCTTTATGGAACCAAATTTCCCGCAGACGATTGACACCTGCCGTCGAAAACGGTAAAATGTACGTACAACCTGCCCTTTGGGGGAGGGCGTTCCGCCCGCAGGCCGCGTTAGACGCCCGCGGCGCACCACTTCAGGCAATCATCGGAAAGGAACATTCGCCATGGAAAAAACCGCAAAGCTCACCGTTGAAAAGGATTTCAAAATCGCCGAGATCGACAAGCGCATTTACGGCTCGTTCATCGAGCACCTCGGCCGCGCCGTGTACGGCGGCATCTGGCAGCCCGGCCACAAAACCGCCGACGAGGACGGCTTCCGGCGCGACGTACTCGACCTCGTCCGCGAGCTCAACGTCCCGATCGTCCGCTATCCCGGCGGTAATTTCGTCTCAAATTTCTACTGGGAGGACAGTGTCGGCCCCGTCGAGGAGCGCCCGAGCCGCCTCGAGCTCGCCTGGCGCAGCACCGAGCCGAACCGCATCGGCATCAACGAGTTCGCCGCATGGTGCAAAAAGGCGGGCGCCGAGGTCATGCAGGCCGTCAACCTCGGCACACGCGGCATCGAGGCCGCCTGCAACCTGCTCGAGTACTGCAACCACCCCTCCGGCACAAAATACAGCGACCTGCGCATCGCGCACGGCGTGAAGGACCCGCACAACATCAAGGTCTGGTGCCTCGGCAACGAGATGGACGGCCCGTGGCAGACCGGCCACAAGACGGCGGCCGAGTACGGCCACCTCGCCGACGAGACCGCAAAGGCGATGAAGCAGATCGACCCGTCGATCGAGCTCGTGCTCTGCGGCAGCTCGAACACCGGCATGCCGACCTTCCCCGAGTGGGAGAGCACCGCGCTCGACTGGGCGTACAACAGCGTCGATTACATCTCGCTGCACCAGTACTACGGCAACCGCTTCAACGACACCGCGAATTTCCTCGCGCAGAGCGACGACATGGACCACTTCATCAAAACGGTCGTCGCCACCTGCGACTACGTGAAGGCCAGGAAGCGCGCGAAGAAGAACATCAACCTGAGCTTCGACGAATGGAACGTGTGGTTCCACGCCAACGAGGCCGACGACGACACGATGCAGAACCGCCCGTGGCAGATCGCGCCGCACCTGCTTGAGGACCACTACGACTTCGAGGACGCGCTGCTCGTCGGCCTGATGCTCATCACGCTGATGAAGCATGCCGACCGCGTGAAGATGGCCTGCATGGCGCAGCTCGTCAACGTCATCGCGCCGATCATGACCGAGGAGAACGGCCCGGCGTGGCGGCAGACGATCTATTACCCGTTCCTGCACGCCTCGAAGTACGGCCGCGGCACGGCGCTGCAGCCGGTGCTCTCCTCGCCGAAGCACGACACGCTCGACTTCACCGACGTCACCGACGTCGAGTCCATCGCCGTCTGGAACGAGGGGAAGGAGGAGGTCACGGTGTTCGCCGTCAACCGCAGCGTAACGGACGACGTCGTGCTCGACATCGACCTGCGCGCCTTCGCCGGCTACCGCCTGTGCGAGCACATCGTGCTGGAAAACAGCGACATGAAGGCCGTCAACACCGCCGAGCAGCAGGCCGTCGTCCCGAAGACCGTCGCGGACCGCACCGCTTACGAGGGCGAAACGCTCCGCGCAAAGCTCGCGAAGACCTCCTGGAACGTCCTGCGGTTTGCAAAGTAAGACAGATTTCCGCCCGGTCAAAAAAATTTTTTCCGGACATGAAAGATTCCGCGCCGCTCAATCGTATTGTCTATAGAACGATTTGAAACGGAGGAATCTACAATGAAAAAACTGCTTATCCTTGCCGCCATGGCCGCCGCGCTGACCGCCGGCAGCATCACCGTCTCCGCAGCGCCCGCCCGAAACGGCCCCGGCTTCTGCCGCGCGGCGTTCACGGCCTGCGAAGCCGCCGCCGAGGACGCGCTGCTCTGCGCAAACCGCTGCGGCCGGGCCCAGAACGGCGGCTCCGCCGAATGCCCGAACGACCTCTGCCCGAATGACGGCGTGCCCGCGCTTGACGGCACGGGTTATCGGGGCGGCAGAAACGGCGCGGATGACAATTCCGCAACCACCACTTGCCCGAACGGCGGCACACCCGCGCTCGACGGCACCGGTTATCAGGGCGGCAGAAACGGTGCGGACAGTGATTCCGCGAACACCGCCTGCCCGAATGACGGCGTGCCCGCACGCGACGGCACCGGCTACCGGGGCGGCAGAAACCGCTGAGGCTGAAGAGGGGATCAACATGCGCAGCGAGCAGGAGGCCATACAGGCCATCGAGCGGTATGCGGACACCGTGCGGCGCATCTGCATGCTGCATCTGAAAAACCACGCCGACACCGAGGACATCTTTCAGACCGTTTTTCTGAAATACGCCCTCTACCCCGGTGCGTTCGAAAGCGACGCGCACGAGAAGGCCTGGATCATCCGGGTGACCGTGAACGCCTGCCGCGACCTGCTGAAATCCTTTTTCCGCAGCCGGACCGTCTCGCTCGACGATGTCGGCGAGATCGCCTGCACGGACGAGCACCGCGAGGTGCTCGAGGCCGTGCTGGCCCTGCCCGCGAAGTACCGCGATGTCGTCTACCTCTTTTATTACGAGCAGTACACCGCCTCTGAAATCGCCGCGCTGCTGCGCCGGAACGAAAACACCGTCTACACGCAGCTCAAGCGCGCCAAGGCCCTTTTGCGGGAATCGCTGGGAGATGATGCCGATGGATAAGAAGATTCAACGCGCCTTTGAAGACGTGCGCGCCGACGAAGCGCTGAAGGACGGCACCGCAGCCCTCCTGCACGAAAAGCTGTATGCGCGCACCCGCCGCACCGCGCTGCGCCGCGCCGTCCCCGCCGTGTGCTGCGCGCTGCTCCTCCTGTTCGCCCTGACGGGCTACGGCGTTTACTCGATGCCGGTGGCCGCGATCAGCGTGGAGGCCGGGGAGACCGTCGAGCTGAAGGTCAACGCATTCGACCGCGTCGTCTCCTACACCTGCCTTTCGTCCGGCGGGGAAGACGCCGTGGACGCGCTTAACCTGACGCACCAAACGTACAGCGACGCCGTTGCGGCGCTGGTGGAGGACAGCGGCGAAGAGGCCGCCGTCTCCGTCGCCGCCGACAGCGCGGAAAAGAGCGCGGCGATCACCGCGGAAATCGAAACGCGCTGCGCGGGCGTGGCCTGCCAGTCCGCCGACGCGGAAACGCTCGAGGCAGCCGCCGAAGCCGGGCTCGGCGTGCGGAAGTACGAGGCCTACCTCGCGTGGAAAGCGCTGGACCCCACCGTCACGCCGGACGACGTGCGCGGCCTTTCGATGCGCGAGATCCGCAGCCGCATCGCCGCCCTCTCGCCGCAGGGCGACGCGGAAACCACCGGCGGCGCGTCCGCCTCCCCCGCGCCCGACGCGGCCGGCACGCAGAACGGCGCTGGGCAGCAAAACGGCGCCGGCTCGCACAGCGGCGCAGGGCAGGGAGAGCAGCACCGCCGCGGCCGGAACGAAGCCTGAATAAAACGAGAGCGCAGCCCCTTAACCGGAGGCTGCGCTCTTTTTCGTGTTCTTCAATTGTCTGTCATCTGGAGCTGCTCGCCCTCCGCCTCCACCCGGATCTCCCCGCCGTCGGTCCGAAGCCGGTAGGCATACCGCTGCACCGCGCCGCCGTCGAGCGAATAGCCGAATTCGCAGAAATAGGTGTCCGGGTCATGCGGGGAAACGTACAAGTTGGAATATTCGATCCGGTACGCTTCCGCCCCGTCCGCAGCCATTTTTTCCGCAAAGCGCTGCTGCACATACGCCTGTACCGGCGTGACGTCGATCGATTCCGGTTCTGCCGCACACGCACACGGCAGGGTGAAAAGCAACGTCAGGCAGAGCAGCCCGCGCAGAAGCCTGCGCCATTTCAAAGGCATGGAGGATTCCATGGTTTTGACTGTTTTCATGAAAACGCCCCCTCTTTTCGGTTTTCCAATACCGATGCTACCGCAGCGGCAGAGCAAGCCCGCCGGGCATCACAAGCTGCGCGCAGCCGTTGAACGCGGCGAAGCGGCGCATGCAGCGCTCGACGTTTTTGCCGCAGACGTCCACCGGGTCGAACTGGATGCAGCCCGCCTGCCGGACGTATTCGAGCGCGCCGCTTTTCCCCCTGAATCGGTACGGCCCGAGCAGGCCGTGCTTCAAAAGCAGAAACCGCCGCGCCTGCGATTTCGAAAGCCCGATCATCCGCATTCCCCCCTGTCCGCTTTGTTCCATCCCGTATTTTCCCGCTTTCCGGTCAGCCACTCTGCCGCAGACGGTATTCGCGCGGCGTCATGCCGTACATTTCCGAAAAGGTGCGGTGGAAATAGCTCGTGTTTTCGTAGCCGACCATCGCGATGACGTCGCCGACCGGCAGCCGCGTGCGGCTCAAAAGCCCCGCGGCCTTTTCCATGCGCTTGCGCCGCAGCAGCGCCTTGAAGGTCGAGCCCGTCGCCGCGTGCACCGCCGCGCTCAGGTACGAGACCGTCACGCCGCAGCGCGCGGCAAGCTCGGTCAGGTTCGCGACGCGGTAGTTCTCCTCGATCTCCCGCAGCACCGTCATCACCAGCGTGCTCTGCTCGCCCTCGTCGGCCGGCGCGGCCAGCCGGTCGGTGCAGTTCAGAAGCTCGAGGAACAGCAGCGCCATCGTGTTCTGCGTGATGCGCCGCCGGTTTTTCGTCTCCTGCACGAGCGCCCAGACCATGTTTTCCACAAGGTTCTGCACCGGAAGCACGTCCGCCACGCGGAACAGCAGGCAGTCCGACCCGCCCGCGCGGCTGACCGAATCGGCGATGAAACGGCCGAGCGTGTTGTCCGCGCCGATCAGCTCGAGCGCCGTGTCGAAAAACTGCGGCAGCACGATGAAATTCACCGCGATGTCGTCCATGCCGGCCCGCTCGATCTCGTGCGACGCGCCGCGCCCGAGGAACAGCAGCTCCCCGGCGTTCAGCGTTACCGGCTCGCCGCCGTTGATGCGGTGCACGGTTTTGCCCGAGCACATGTACATGATCTCGATATAGCTGTGCGCATGGCGCGGAAAGGGCGCGAAGCGCGTGTGCGCGCGCACGGAGATCAGCCGCCCGCGCTCCAGCATTTTTTCACTGTCCACCGTGAACACGGCCTTGGCCGTATAGGCGTTTTTGTCGACTGCGCCGCCGTCGAGAATGCGCCGCTCCTCCGGCGTGATGGCGCGCAGCCGCTGCATCAGTGCTTCCTGCATCTTCAATCTCCCGAAAACCGCACGGGCGCCTTACAGCAGGATCTCGCTGCGGTAATATTTTTCCTGAAACGCGACGGC
>DSTMC04003__coassemble_1096_pt1 | contig 23181 bp, 19 predicted proteins | sample DSTMC04003__metabat2_high_PE_020 | metagenome-assembled genome bin DSTMC04003 | reverse complement strand
TGAAAATAATGCCAATACCCTGAGCTAAATCCCATAAGCAAATCTGTTTAGAAAACTTCTGGCAGGAGCGAGTTGCAATTATGACTTCGAGGTTGGTTTGAATGAAGGGAGAAAGGAGAGAACAGCGTGCAGAATGCAATCGTGCGGGACGGGGCGTATATGCGCCGCCTGAAAGACGCGCTGTACGCGCAGTATGGCATCGCGGCTTTGGAAATCACGCCGGCCAGCCGCGGCTACTACGGCGAGACCTGGAAGGTGTGCGCGGATTCCGGCTGCTATTTTTTGAAAATCGATGCGCTGCCGTTTCATCAGACGCGATACAGGCGGAGCTTGTCCGTCATCGAATACCTGTGTGAAAACGGGATCGACTTCGTCGGGACGATCATCAGGACCCGGCAGAATGCGCTCTGCTTTGATTTCGATGCGGCCGTTGCCGCGCTGTTTGCGTGGGTGGACGGCGAAAATGTCGAGACGGATGAAACGAAAACGCCCGAATACCAGATGCTGTGCAAAATATACCGGCTGACAAAGCCGGGGCTCGGGATTCCAAGCGCGTCGTTTTCCGATGACGCCGCCGTGCGCTTTTATGAACAGTGGGATGCGCTCAAACGCGCGCCGCAGACGGACGCCAACCGCGCCGCGCTCGATGTGCTGGAGCGTTATAAGGCGAAAACCGACCATTGCGCCGCGCGGCTCGCCCACTTTGCCGCGCGCTGCCGGCAGCATCCGGCCGCGTTTTATCTGACGCACGGGGACGCCGGCGGGAATTTCTTCGTCGGAAACGGGCGGAATTATATCCTGGACTGGGACGAAGTGATGTACGCGCCCCTTGAACGGGATGCGTGGGTGATGGGCTGTTATGACTGGGCGCGCAGGCTGTTCAACGATACGCTGCAGGCGAACGGGATCGACGACCGGCTCTGCCCGGAGCGTTTGGCCTTTTACTGCTACCACATGTTTTTCTTTTATCTCGGCGAATTTCTGCAGGTCCATCCGATGCAGGACAAAAGCCAGCGGATACGGGCGTATTTTGAGGACGGGTGGATCCTGAGCCGGATCCAGTTTGCGGATACGATCGCGTAGCGCGCCGCCGCGGGCCTATTGCATAGCGAAGCGGCCCGCGTGCTGGCTTCCGGGGTTTGACAAGCCCCGGCGTCGGAGATATAATAGGCACAATATCACAGGCGGGTCTCCTGTCGGCTTTGACAGGAGGGCCTTGAATACAAGGGATGGTGACGTGTATGAGCCAGCAAATTCTCATTGCCGAAGACGACGAAGACATCGTGGAACTGCTTTCGCTTTATCTGACGGGAGAGGGCTTTACCGTCTTTTCCGCCGGAAACGGATTGCAGGCGCTGGAGCGGGTGGAAGTCGAGCGCATAGACGTCGCGATTCTCGATATTATGCTGCCGGTGCTGAACGGGTACGACCTGCTCAGGAAAATCAGGGAAAAACATAATTTTCCAGTGATCATTCTGTCCGCCAAGGATCTGGACACCGATAGGATACTCGGCCTGAATTTAGGTGCGGACGCCTATCTCACAAAGCCCTTTAATCCCTTGGAGGTCGTTGCCTATGTCAAATCTGCATTGCGCCGCTACTATGAGCTGGGCGGCAATGCGGCCGCCGAAAAGAGCGCGGTGGAAAAGACGACGCTGACTGTCGGGGAGCTGGAGCTGGATCTGCTCAAATTCATTCTGCGCAGGAGAGGGCAGATCGTTCCCCTTACGCCGGCGGAACTAAAGATCGTCCTTAAACTGATGCAGTCGCCGGGACGGGTCTACACCAAAGCGCAGCTTTACGCATGTATTGGCGGCGAGCTTTATGAAAGCGATGACAATACCATGATGGTGCACATTTCGAATATCCGCGCAAAGATTGAGGATGATCCCTCAAATCCGCGATACATCAAAACCGTGAGAGGACTGGGGTACAAAATTGAAGAGCATTGACCGTGTGCGGAAGAGCCTGCTTTTTTCCTGTACGATATATTTTGCGTGCTACACGCTGATCATTGTTCTGGTGTATTTTGCGTTTGCACACCTTGCGAATCAGAAAATGAGCGAATCGGTTTTCACCATGGAGGACCTGCTCTCCTATGAAGATGAGCTGATACAGGAAAACTATGCCGCGATTCCCGCCAAAAACTCAAAAACCTCTGCGATTATTATTTTCGATGAAAACGGATGGATCCAGTATGCAAGCAACCAGACCATCAGTGAGAAGGTCTTTTTTCAGGATTTGGACATGGTGGACGATTACAATTCCAGCAATTTTTTTGAAGTGCTCCAAAATGCGGCTGAGGATGACACCGTTACATATACGGTATACCTGAACGGCTACGAGGACGGCAGCATAACGCCCAGCGTTCTGGATTACTGTGTTCTCGATGAAGACTACAGAATTATAGAAGGCGGGCTGTTTTCCCACCGCGACTTTCTGACACAGCGGGAATTCGAGCTGCTGAGCGGCATATCGAGGCTCAACGGAACGCTTATAAAATACGCGTACAAAAATGCGGATGGGGAAGAGCGGATACTCGCTTTCCTCTCGACCAATATGAGCGACAGGCAGTATGCGGAGATCGTGGAATCGGTAAATATGATTTGGCTGGCCGGCATCCTCTGCATCTTTCTGCTCATCATTCTGTTTGCCGTGCTGTTTTTCAGAAGCATTAAAACCAGAATTTCACCGCTGAACCGGATGATCGTCTCCTACCGAAAAGGCAGGGAGGCGGAAATCGACCCTGCCGCGGTGCCGTCCGAATTCCGCGAGACGGTCTGCAGTTTCAAAAACCTGGTTGAAGAGCTGGAGTGTACCCGGAAAGAAAAGGATGCGCTGTACAGGGAAAAGCAGAAGCTGATTGTAGATGTCTCCCACGATTTGAAAACGCCGCTGACCGTGATTCAGGGATACGCCAAGGCGCTTTCAGAGCGCCGGGTGCCGTCGGAGAAGCAGGATGCTTACATGGAATCCATTTACAATAAGGCGAAGCTGGCGTCGGATATGGTCAACGATTTGTTCCTGTTCACGCAGATGGAGCATCCGCGTTATCCGCTGCATTTGGAGAAGACAGATTTTAACGAGTTCGTGAAAAGCTTTTTCGCGGAAAAGTATATGGAGATCGACGAAGGGGGATTCCACCTCTCCTCCAACATGGAGGACCTTCCCATCGTGCTGATGATGGACAGAAGGCTGATGCGCCGCCTTCTTGAAAATCTGCTGAACAACGCGATCAAGTACAACCAAAAGGGAACGACGATTTACATCGCGATGGAGAAAAAGGACGCGAGTGCCGTACTGACGATCGCAGATGATGGCGCCGGTATCCCGGAGGAGATCGCCCAGAGTCTGTTTCAGCCGTTTGTCACCGGAAACCGCGCGCGGACGACTGGGAAGGGAACAGGGCTTGGCCTGTCTATTGCACAGAGGATCGTGCAGATGCACGGCGGCAGCATGACGTTTGTCCACCCGCCGCAAAAGCCGTACCACACGGAATTTCGCATAAGCATTCCCGTCCGGGAAAAAGAATAACGCAGGAAAATCCGCAGCTTTCGGGCTGCGGATTTTTCTTTAGAAACATTAAGGTTGCGTGAAGCTTAAATAAAGTTTCGTACCGTATACTCGTAGCATATCCTTTCCGATGCATCGGAAGGAAAATAATTCCGCGTTTGAGGTGATATGCATGAGAAATGTACTGGAATATCTTGAGAAGAGCGCGCGCGCATTCCCAAACAAGATCGCGGTGGAAGATGAACACGGTGCCTGCACCTTTCAGGAATTGCAGGCTGACTGCATGCGCGTCGGTTCAGCGCTTGCCGGCAAGGTGAAACAGGGCGCCCCTGTTGCTGTTTTCATGGATAAGGGCATCCCCGCGCTGTGCGCTTTTTGGGGCATCGTTTATGCCGGTGGTTTTTACGTGCTCCTGAATCCGGATCTGCCGCCCGCGCGGCTCAGGCAGATTCAGGAAATCCTGCAGGCAGACTATATACTTGCCGACCGGCAGCACAGTGCTGCCGCACAGGAGATCTTTTCCACGGCTTCCATCCTGCAGGTGGAAATCTTGCGGCGCAGTCCCATCCGGGAAGAGGCTCTCGAGCGCGTTCGGCACGACGGGATCGATACAGACCCGCTGTATGCCATTTTTACCTCCGGCTCGACGGGCGTACCCAAAGGGGTTGTGGTCAGCCACCGTTCCGTTCTGGAGTTTATCGATACATTCACGACGCTCTTTGAAATCGGTGAGAATGACATTATTGGCAATCAGGCGCCCTTTGACTTCGATGTTTCCGTCAAAGACATTTATGCCGCACTTCGTACCGGCGCAAAGCTGTCCATCATCCCGAAGCGTCTTTTTTCCCGCCCTGGAGACCTGCTGGACTGGCTCTGTGACCACAGAATCACCGTTATGATCTGGGCGGTCTCTGCACTCTGTCTGATCAGCACGTTTCACGGGCTGGACTACAGACGGCCGACTGCGGTGAGGAAAATCCTTTTCAGCGGCGAGGTCATGCCGATCAGGCATCTGCAGATCTGGATGGAACATCTGCCGGAAACACAGTTCGTCAATCTCTACGGTCCGACGGAAATCACCTGTAACTGCACGTACCACATTCTGGAGCGTGGAAACAGCTACAGGACTGGGATCCCTATCGGGCGGGCATTCCCGAACAAGGCGGTGTTCCTGCTGGATGCGGAGGGCGCGCGGATTTCCGAACCCGGCCTTGAAGGGGAAATCTGTGTTCGGGGAACCGCGCTGGCACTTGGTTATTACAACGCTCCGGAACAGACGGAAGCAGCGTTTGTCCGGAATCCCCTGAACCGACATTACCCGGAGCGCATTTACCGGACCGGTGATTTGGGAAAGTACACGGCGAGCGGAGACCTCATGTTCTGCGGGCGTCGGGATTTCCAGATCAAGCACATGGGGCACCGTATTGAGCTGGAGGAGGTCGAACGCGCGGTTTCCAACCTGCCGGGCGTGGAACGCTGCTGCTGCGTCTTTGATGAAGAAAAGCAGAAGCTTTACGGCTTCTATATCGGAGAACCGGACAGGAAAACGCTCCACAAACAGCTCAGAACACAGCTGCCCGCTTATATGGTGCCAGGGGCGCTCATTCGGTGCACAGTGTTCCCGTTGACCAAAAACGGCAAAGTGGATAGAAAAAGACTGCTTGAAGGGAGGCGCAGCAATGAACAGTCCGCAGCTGAAAAAACTGCTTGAAGAACAGAACCCCCCTTTTTATGTATTCGATGCGGGAGAACTGCGCCGCAGGATCCAAACCCTGCGGCGGGCGCTTCCCGGGCACATCCGCATTTGCTATGCGGTCAAGGCCAACACATTTATTCTTAAAGAAATGCGTGCGCTGGTGGATCGCTTTGAGATCTGCTCGCCCGGCGAGCTTCGCATCTGCCGGAAGCTGGAGCTCCCCCAGGAGAAATTCGTGATTTCAGGGGTGTATAAGGAGCCGGCGCTGATGAACCGCCTGGTCTCTCAGGAGGGACAAATCGGGATCTATACCGTGGAGTCCATGACGCAGCTTTCCGTTTTACAGGAAGCGTCTGCAGCGGCAAACAGACGGTTGCCCATTTTGCTCCGGCTGACCAGCGGCAACCAGTTTGGACTCGACGAAACGGAGATCGAGCGTATCGTTGCGGCGCGCGGGGATATAGACGGTCTGGACATCCGCGGGATACAGTATTTTTCGGGCACACAGAAGGATTCGATCAGGCGCTTGGAAAAAGAGCTCGGCATGGTAGACCTTTTTCTGGAGAAATTGCGTGAGAAATACGGCTATCGGGCAAGCGAGCTGGAGTTTGGGCCGGGACTTCCGGTCTCGTATTTTGAGGGGAAGCCGTTTGATGAGGAAACGTTCCTGCAGCGGTTCTCCGCACTTCTGGACAAAATGAAATTCCGTGGAACGGTCACGATTGAGCTTGGCCGAAGCATTGCGGCAAGCTGCGGTACATACTGCACCAGTGTTGTCGACTTGAAATGCAATGATTCCGGGAATTACGCCATCGTAGACGGCGGTATGCACCAGCTTGTTTACTACGGTCAGTTTATGGCAATGAAGCATCCGCATGTCCGGCACATATCCGCCGGCGCGTCTGCAGACGCCGAACCGCGAAACTGGAACATATGCGGTTCCCTGTGTACGATCAACGACATCCTTGTCAAACAGATCGTGTTGAACGATCTGCGGATCGGAGACGTTCTGGCGTTTGAAAATGCGGGCGCTTACTGCATTACGGAGGGAATCTCGCTTTTCCTGAGCCGGGATCTGCCGAAAGTCGTGCTGATCGATGAAAATGGAGCCGCGCGCATCGTGCGGGGCTCCCAGCAGACAGAGGCGCTGAATACGCCGCAGTATTGAAAAAGGTTTTAATAGCTACTGATTATTCTATAAGGAGAGGCATATGATGAAGAGACTCATTGAAATTCTGGAAGAAATCCAGCCGGAAGTGGATTACGCTACCTGTACCGACCTGATCGATGGGAGACATCTGGATTCGCTTTCCGTTCTCGCACTGGTCGCGGAATTGGAAGAGAAATTTGACATAACGATTCCCGCAGTGGAAATTGTTCCGGATAACTTCAATTCCGCAGAAAGCCTGTGGGCCATGATTGTGCGTTTGCAGGAGGAGGCCTAAGATGTTTTCCATCTCCTCCTACTTCTCGATTGAATATTTGGTGATTCTTTTGCCGATATCCGTGGCCTTGTACGCCGTGCTTCCGCAAAAGCTTCGCCGGATAAGCCTTCTGCTTTCGAGTTATGCATTTTTCTGGGCGGTCAGCGGAAAGCTGATCGCCTATTTGCTGTTTTCCACGCTTTCTACCCATTACACGGGCTTGTGGCTGTCCAGCCTTCAGGAAGATTGCGACCGGCTTGCGGCAGCGACCCCAAAGGAGAACCGCAAAGCCGTGAGGGTGCAGTATCGGCAAAAGCAGCGTCTTGTTGTCGCCTTTGCGGCGGCGCTGCATATCGGGCTTTTGTTGGTGCTGAAGTATGGGCCGTTTTTTGCGGGCAACATCAACACTGCTTTATGGGCGCTGCGCATCCCGTTCGCGCTGGAAATCCCGTCCTATATCCTGCCAATCGGCATCTCATTTTACACACTGCAGGCGATGGCCTACATTTTTGACGTATACAGGCGAAAGATCCCGGCCGACCGCAATCTCCTGCGTGTGGCGCTCTTTATGAGCTTTTTCCCGCAGATCATGGAGGGCCCGATCTGCCGCTATTCGGAAACGGCCGCGCAGCTTTGGGAGGCCCCGAAGCTGCAATACCGGAATCTCACGTTCGGCTTGCAGAGGATCCTTTTCGGCTTTATGAAAAAAATCGTTGTTGCGGATCGCCTGAACCTGATGATCAAAAATGTCTTTTCCGACTATCAGAATTACGACGGCTTTGTTCTTGCCGTGGCGGCGGTGGGGTACACCGTTCAGCTTTACATGGATTTTTCGGGGACCATGGATCTTGTCATCGGCAGCGGGCAGATTTTCGGAATGCGGCTGCCTGAAAACTTCCAGCGGCCGTTTTTCTCCAAATCCATATCGGAGTTCTGGAAAAGATGGCATATCACACTGGGAACCTGGTTTAAGGATTACGTTTTCTACCCGCTTTCCATGTCGGCGCCGCTGAAGAAGCTGACGGTCCGCGCCAGAAAGCGGCTCGGCAACCGGTTTGGGCCCCTTGCGTCCGGCGCCGTCGCGCTGTTCTGCGTCTGGCTATGCAACGGCCTCTGGCATGGAGCGGGATGGAATTATATATTCTTTGGCATGTACCATTTTGCACTGATTCTGGCGGGCAGCCTGATAGAGCCTCTGGCTGCACAGGCGGCGGAGAAGCTGCACATTGAAAGAAACAGCGCGCCGTATCGCTGCTTACGGATCGTCCGCACCGCGGCGCTGGTGTGCGTCGGCGAGCTTTTCTTCCGCGCCCACGGGCTCAAAGCCGGCCTCGCCATGTTTAAGAGGATCTTTACGGACTTTTCGCTGTCGACAGTTCAGGATCACTCCATTTTCACCTTTGGAATGGACAGACAGGATTTTCTGATTGTCGGGGTTGCGCTGGCGCTCGTTTTCACAGTCGGCGTTTTGCAGGAGCGCAATATAAAAATCCGGGCGCAGCTTGCAGCGAAAAATGTAGCGCTGCGCTTTGCAGCGTATTATGCGCTGATCCTCTTTGTTGTGATTTTCGGCGCTTATGGTGCAGGTTATGTCCCGGTAGATCCGATTTATGCCGGCTTTTAAGGAGAAGTGTTATGATCTATGCAAAAAGAATACTGTCCGTTATACTGTTTTTCGGAATGCTCGCCGCAATTCTGCTGATGGCTTCCTTCGTTTTTATACCGAAAAACAACATGTCTGAGTTCGGTATGGAGGAGGCGCAGGCCAACGGGATTCTCGGCGAAAAGGAGAATACCATCGACGTCCTGGTGCTTGGCGACAGCGAATCTTATTCGTCGATCTCGCCGATGCAGATCTGGAAGGAAACCGGCTATACGGCCTATGTATGCGGGACAAGCGCCCAGCCGCTGAACTACAGCGCGGTTTTGCTGCGCCGTGCCTTTGGAAAGCAAAAGCCCAAAATCGTGATTTTAGAGACCAATGCGATTTACAGGAAGATTTCTTCCAATCAAGCGGTCAATACGGCACTTGGCAATTTATTTTCCGTGTTTCAGTATCATGACCGATGGAAATCACTGGGGCTGCATGATTTTACGGGGAAGGCCAGATTCACATGGACCGATGATTACAAGGGGTACAGGTATAACACAAAAATCGTTCCCAGCAAAATCGGGCATATGAAGCCTACTGAGGCGGTCGCGCAGATCCCGGATCTGAACGAGCAGTACGTCCGGGAAATGAAGGCGCTCTGCGACGAAAACGGCAGCCGGCTTGTGCTTCTGAGTACGCCGAGCACGGTAAATTGGAATTATGAGCGCCATAACGGCATTGTGACGCTGGCCGGGGCGCTGGGATGTACGTATATCGATCTGAATCTGATGAACGATCAGGTTCAGATCGACTGGAGCCGGGATACGCGCGATGCAGGTGATCATCTGAATCATTTCGGCGCGGTGAAAGTAACGCGCTACCTTTCCGATTATCTCAAAAAGACGGGGCTGCTGACGGATCACCGCGTGGACGCGGACTATGCAAAGTGGAATGATTCCCTGCAAAAGTACACGGCTGTAGTCGAAAGCGGCAATGCAAATAATGCGAATAAATAGTGCGGTGCGCCTTCCGGACGTATGCGGGTTTGCGGCCGATGCGGCCGCCGGTTTACAGGTATCTTCCGGTGACGCTGTCCTTGTTCGCGGCGATCTCGGCAGGCGTGCCGGCGGCCACGAGCCGGCCGCCCTCCTCGCCGCCGCCCGGCCCCATGTCGAGGATGTAGTCGGCGCTGCGGATCACGTCGAGATCGTGCTCGATCACGATGACGGTGGCGCCGTTTTCGATCAGCGTCCGGAACACGCCGAGCAGCGTCTGCACGTCCAGCGGATGCAGGCCGATCGTCGGCTCGTCGAACACGAAAACGGAATCCGACTGGCCGCGGCCCATTTCGCTCGCGAGCTTCAGCCGCTGCGCCTCGCCGCCGGAAAGGCTCGGCGTCGCTTCACCGAGCGTCAGGTAGCCGAGGCCGAGATCCTGCAGCACCTGCAGGCGCTGGCGCACGAGCTTGAGCCCGCCGCAGGCGGTGCAGGCGGAGGCGACGTCCATGCCCATCAGTTCGGGCAATGTGTAGGATTTTTCCCCGCCGCCGGAGTAGCGGACCGCTTCGGCGTCTCTGGCGTAGCGCGAGCCGCGGCAGTCCGGGCAGGGGATCTCCACGTCGGGCAGGAACTGCACGTCGAGGCTGATCACGCCCGTTCCGTCGCAGGTTGGGCAGCGCAGGCGGCCCGTGTTGTAGGAGAAATCGCCGGCCTTGAAGCCGAGCCGCTTGGCGTCCGGCGTCTTCGCAAAGACCTTGCGCAGCTCGTCGTGCACGTTGGCGTAGGTGGCCACAGTCGAGCGCACGTTGATGCCGATCGGCGTGGCGTCGATCAGCTTGATCTGCCCGATGCCCGGCGCGTCGATCGAAAGGACGTGGCCGGGCAGCTTTCTGCCGGCGAGCGACGACGAAAGCGCGGGGACAAGGCTTTCGAGGATCAGTGTTGTCTTGCCGGAGCCGGACACGCCGGTGACGACGGTGAGCTTCCCTTTCGGGATGTCGACCTCCAGCGGCCTCACGGTGTGTATGGCCGCGGTGGACAGGTGGAGCCGGCCGTCCTGAAACAGCGCGTCGGCGCGGGTGGTTGTCGGTGTCCCGGCGTGGGCCTTCCCCGCGAGGAAGGGGCCGATTAAAGAGCGTTCGTTATCGGCGAGGTCCTGCACGGTGCCCTCGGCCACGACGCGGCCGCCGTCTGCACCGGCGCGCGGCCCCATCTCGATGATCCAGTCCGCCTCCGAAAGAATTTGCGTGTCGTGGTCGACGAGCAGGACGGAATTCCCGTCGGCGACGAGGTCGTGCATGACCGCGTTCAGGCCGTCGATGTTCGACGGGTGCAGCCCGATCGAGGGCTCGTCCAGCACGTAGAGCACGCCGGTCGTCCGGTTGCGCACCGCGCGGGCAAGCTGCATCCGCTGGCGCTCGCCGGTGGAGAGCGTGGAGGCGGCGCGGTCGAGCGTGAGGTAGGAGAGGCCGAGGTCCATCAGCCGGCGCGCCGCCGTGCGGAAGGAATCACAGATGCTCTCGGCCATCGGGCGCATCGGCGCGGGCAGCGAGGCCGGCACGTTGTCCACCCAGCGGACGAGGGCGGAGAGCGTCATGCGGCAGGCCTCGTCCAGCCCGATGCCGCAGAGCTTCGGCGCGCGGGCCGCGTCGGAAAGGCGCGAGCCGTCGCAGTCGGGGCAGACGTCCTGCTTCAGGAACTTTTCCACCCGCTTCATGCCCTTTTCGTCCTTGACCTTGGCCAGCGCGTTTTCCACCGTGTAAACGGCGTTGTAATAGGTGAAGTCGAGCTCGCCGGCCTGTTCGGAATTCTTGGCGTGGTAGAAGATGTGCTTTTTCACGGCGGGACCGTTGTAGACGATGTCCTTTTCCTCTGCCGAAAGCGTGCGGAACGGGACGTCCGTGCGGACGCCCATCGCCCGGCAGACGTCGGTCATCAGCGACCACATCAGCGTGTTCCACGGCGCGACAGCGCCCTCGTCGATCGAGAGCGATTCGTCCGGGACGAGCGTGCTGCGGTCGACCGTCCGCACGATGCCGGTTCCGCTGCAGGTGGGGCAGGCGCCCTGACTGTTGAAGGCCAGCTCCTCGGCGCCCGGCGGAAAGAAGCGCACGCCGCACACGGGGCAGATCAGTGCCTTGCCCTCCGCAACGGCCAGCGTCGGCGCGAGATAATGCCCGTTCGGGCAGCGATGGCTGGCCAGACGGGAGAACATCAGCCGCAGACTGTTGAGCAGCTCCGTGCCGGTGCCGAAGGTGCTGCGGATGCCGGGCACGCCGGGCCGCTGGTGCAGAGCGAGCGCGGCCGGCACGTACAGCACCTCGTCCACGTCGGCCTTTGCGGCCTGTGTCATGCGCCGCCGGGTGTAGGTGGAGAGGGCCTCGAGATAGCGCCGGGAACCCTCCGCATACAGCACGCCGAGGGCCAGCGAGGACTTCCCGGAGCCGGACACCCCGGCGATGCCGACGATCCGGTTCAGCGGCACGTCGATGTCGATATTTTTCAGATTGTGGACTCTTGCGCCCCGGATTTCGATTGCCTTCGGGGCTTCCGGCCTGTCATTCATGCAGATACCTTCCCAGAATAAAAATTAAGCGTGTCTATTATAGCACGGCCGGGGCGGAATGTCCACGCAAGACGCAGAGGATGAAATTACAGCCGATTTCCCCGCCGCGTAAAGAAAAGCGTTGACAAATGTAAAAATTATGGTATAATACTTTTTGTTGAGCGCGAGTGCTGGAATTGGCAGACAGGCACGTTTGAGGGGCGTGTGTTTATGACGTACGGGTTCAAGTCCCGTCTCGCGCACCAAAACGGAGCAAGCGATAAGGCTTGCTCCGCTTTTTTTATCCGTTTTCGGACGGCGGGACGTATCCGTGCCGCCGGCCTTGGCCTGAAATGCCGCCGATGCCGTTGGGCTTCGGCTTCATTTTGTCGCTTCGCGGCGGCTTTGGCGCGGGGAAGCAGGGCCTTTCTGAGTGCAAAACAGGCGGAATCTGGATCCTCCGGGGAGTTCCAAATTCCGCCTGTCTTTTTCATGCAGCAAATTCGGTTTTTGCGGCAAAACCCGCGCTTCAAGCGCTTTTAAAGCTGCGCGAGGATTTCCGCCGCGTTTGTATCCGGCTTTACCTTGGGCATCACCGTCTGGATTTTGCCCTGTTCGTCGATGAGGAAGGTCGTGCGCACGACGCCCATCGTGGTTTTGCCGTACAGCTTCTTTTCCTGCCAGACGCCGTACGCCTGAATGGCGGTCAGCTCCGGGTCCGAAAGCAGGATAAAGGGCAGCGCGTGCTTTTCGGCGAATCTGCTGTGGGAGGCGACGCTGTCGCGGCTGATGCCGATCACTTCGACGCCTTTTTTCTGAAATTCCCCGTACAGCCCGGCGAACGCGCAGGCCTGTCTGGTGCAGCCGGGCGTGTTGTCCTTGGGGTAGAAGTACAGAACCACCTTTTTGCCGGCGAAGTCGGAGAGGGAAACGGTCTTGCCGTCCTTGTCCTCCAGTGTAAACTCCGGCGCTTTATCTCCGATGTTGAGCATAATGATCCTCCTATTCCGTAATCATCTGAATTCCTTTTTCGAGCGTTTCAAAATCGAGCATCCCTCTGCCGTACGTCACCAGATTTCCGTTTTCGTCGATGAAGAAGGTGGCGGGAAATCCGGATACCTGGTACGCGTTGACGGCGTCGAAATTCGTGTCGAAGAAAACGTCAAACTGGAAGCCCTCCTGTTCGACGTATTCCTTTGCAGACGCCATTGTCTCCTGAATGCCGTCGGTGGCGTTCACCATGAGGAACTGCACATCCGGGTATTTTTCATACGCCCGGTCGAAATCCGGCATTTCCTCCTTGCAGTAATAGCACCAGGTCGCCCAGAAATTGAGGACGACGGGCTTGCCCTTGTAATCGGAAAGGTGCACCTCGTTGCCGTCGCCGTCGTATACCGTAAAATCGGGCGCCGCAAATTCACTTTCCTGCGCGGACTGCTCCTGTGCCTGCGCGCTCTGCATCAGGTTTTCCCCGCTGTAATTCGCGCTCAGCACGCGGTACAGGACGGCGGCGCCTGCGATCACGACGACGAGGCCGGCCGCGAGAAGAATCCACTTGATCTTGCTTTTCATATTAATCTCCATTCCTTATTATTTTTTTGTGCCGGTCGGCGAAGCCGATTGCCGCTTTGCTCGTTGCGGCAAAGGCACAAATCGTGTGTGAAAAAGTATTTTTCACACAACCCCTCCTAGGACAGCAGCGCCAGGAACTGGCCGAACAGCCCGGTCGCCATCAGCACGCCGATGACCACGAGGAAAGCGCCGCTGACGATGTTGATGACCCGGTAATGCTTTTTGATGAAGGTGAATGCGCCCTTCAGCCGGTCGATGAGAAGCGCGCTGACGAAAAACGGGATCCCAAGCCCCAAAGAATACAGCAGCAGCATCACGACGCCTTCCAGCATGTTGCCCTGGCTTGTGGCGAGCATCAGCGCCGACCCGAGGAAAGCGCCGACGCAGGGCGTCCAGCCGATTGAGAAGACGATGCCGAACAAAACGGAGGAGAAGAACCCCAGATTGTCGGTTTTGGCGCCCTTCGTCCCTTTGAACAGCGTGAGCTTGAAAACGCCGAGAAAATTGAGGCCGAAGAAGATGACGATCAGGCCCGTGATGATGTTGACGATCACCTGATGCTCGCGCAGGAGCCTGCCGAAGGTTCCGGCCAGCGCGCCCAAAAGGACGAACACGACGGTGAACCCGAGGATGAAGCCCAGAGCGTTTTTGATGATCCGCTTGAGGTTCCTTTCGCTGCCGCCGGCAAAGTATGAGACGTAGATGGGGAGCATCGGCAAAAGACAGGGGGACACGAACGTGATGATCCCCTCCAGAAATGAGATAAGATACTGCATTATACGGTTTCTCCTCTGTAAGCGTTGATGCCGCCGATATCATATACGCGGCTGTACCCGTTCCGTTTCAGGTACGCCGCGGCGCTTGCGCTTCTGCCGCCGCTCAGGCAGTGGACGAATATGGGCGTCGCCTTGTCCCGGACGCGCCCGCCGATCGTATCCAGTCTGTCGAGCGGGATATTCACGCTGCCGTCGATGTGGCAGCCGGCGTACTCGTTTTGGGTGCGGACGTCGAGCAGAACAGCGCCCTTGGTGTTCTTCCATTCCTCGACGCCCTGGTTGATATCTCTGCGGCTAAACAAGTTGAATAACATGGCTTTTCCCATCCTTATCTTTATCTTTGTTTTTTCAGATTATAACGCGGATCGATGGGAATTTCTGTGACGCAGTCACAAAACAAAAGATTTTTAACAAAAAAGCACGGAAGGCGGGCGGTCTCCGTGCTTTTTCACTTGTGTTTGCTTTACCGGTCGGACGGGAAGCGGATGCCGCCGTCGCCCCGCAGCTTTTCCATGCAGGCGGAAACCCTGCAGGCGAGCGCCCGGCATGCGGCGTACTCTGCGGCGGAGGCCTCCGGCTCGGTGATGTACCGGTAGAAATCCTTCGCCTCATAGCCCATCAGCTTGTACTTCGGCTCTTCGCCGCAGACCTTTTCCCGCGTGCCGTCGTTGTAGACGATCTCGATGTTCGCGAGCCGGGAGATCGATTCGACCGAAACGGTGCCGCGGTCGCCCTGAAAATCGGTGTTCGCGCCGGCCTGCCCGATTTTCGAGTAGACGAGGTTCACGAGCTTGTCCGGGTACTGCATCGCGACGATGCCGCTGCCGTCGGCGCCCGAATCGAGCAGCCGCGCGGTGATCTGCATGTTTTCCGGCTCGCCGAACAGGTGGAGCGCCGGGTAAACGCAGTAGACGCCGAGGTCCATCAGCGCGCCGGTCTCGAGCGCCGGGTTGAAGATGTTCGGCAGATTGCCCGCAAGGTACGCGTCGTACTTTGACGAGCGCTGGCAGAAATCGATTTTCGCCATCGTGACCGGGCCGATCTTTTCGAGCGCCGCCTCGAGCAGACGGCGCTGGGGCAGGTGCATGAACATGATCGCCTCGAGGTAAACGAGCCCGCGCTCTGCGGCCAGCGCCTGCAGCGCGCGCACCTCGTCGGCGTGCGCGGCGAGCGGCTTTTCGCAGATCACGTGCTTGCCGTGCTCGAGAAAGACGCGCGCGTGCGCGGTGTGCAGCTTGTTGGGGCTCGCGATGTAGACCGCGTCGATCGCGTCGCTCGCCGCCATTTCCTCCAGGTCGGTGAAAACCGTATCGACGCCGTATTTCGCGCCGAAGGCGAGGCCCTTTTCGCGCGTGCGCGAATAGACGGCCGCAAGGGTCCAGAGCCCGCTGTCGAGCGCGCCCTCGATGTAGCTGTCGGTGATCCAGCTCGTGCCGACTGTGCCAAAACGCAGCATGGTTTGCTCCTTTCCGATCACTCCACGATCTCGACGATGGTCTTCAGAATGTCCACGATTTTCTCCATGTCCTCGAGCACGGCGAACTCGTGCTTGCCGTGGGCGTTTTCGCCGCCGGTGCACAGGTTCGGGCAGGGCAGGCCCATGAAGGAGAGCCGCGCGCCGTCGGTGCCGCCGCGGATCGGGATGATGTTCGGCTCCACGCCGTTTTTCAGCATCGCGGCCCTGGCGGTCTCGATGATCTCCATGTGCGGCAGGATCTTTTCCTTCATGTTGTAGTAGGTGTCCTTCAGCTCGACGGTGACGAGCGCGCGGCCGTACTTGCGGTTCAGGAAATCCGCGGCAAGGCGGAATTTTTCCTTGCGGTTTTCAAAGAGCGTCCGGTCGTGGTCGCGGATGATGTAGTCGAGCGTCGCGTGCTCGATCTCGCCCTGCATGCCGACGAGGTGCGCGAAGCCCTCGTAGCCCTCGGTGTTTTCCGGCACCTCGTGCTTCGGCAGGAGGGAGGCGAACTCCATCGCGACGGTCATCGCGTTGATCATCTTGTTTTTTGCGCTGCCGGGATGGACGCTGAGGCCCTTGACCGCGACGTGCGCCGAAGCGCCGTTGAAGTTTTCGTACTCGAGCTCGCCGAGGTCGCCGCCGTCCACGGTGTAGGCAAAGTCGCAGCCGAAGCCCGCGACGTCGAACTTCACCGGGCCGTTGCCGATCTCCTCGTCCGGCGTGAAGGCGATCTTCACCGTGCCGTGGGGCAGATCGTCGCGGATGATCTCCTCGGCCATCTGCAGGATCTCCGCGATGCCGGCTTTGTCGTCCGCGCCGAGCAGCGTCGTGCCGTCGGTGACGATCAGCGTTTTGCCCGCGCGCTTTTGAAGCGCCGGGAAATCCGAAACGGACGTGACGATGCCGAGCGCTTCGTTCAGCACAATGTCGCCGCCGTCATACTGCTCGATGACGCGCGGCTTCACGTCCTTGCCGCTGAAATCCGGGGAGGTGTCCATGTGCGCGATGAAGCCGATCGTGTTCTTCTTTTCGCAGCTAGCCGGGATCGAGCCGTAAACGTAGCCGTGCTCGTCCATGCGGGCGTCCGCGATGCCGATGCGCTGCATTTCCTCGACGAGGTGCGCGCCGAGCGTTTTCTGCTTTTCCGTGGAGGGGATGGTGGCAGAGGTTTCGTCGGACTGTGTGTCGAAGCGGACGTAATCCAAAAACTTTTCCTTGACGGACATAAAAATACAGCTCCTGTTTTGTGATTTTCGTGCCTTTACTATACTACAAAGGCGCGCCGTTTGCAAGAAAAAGTCCCGCACCGGGCGGTGCGGGACGGGATGGCTCCAAAATCAGAGCTCGGACCAGTAGCGCTTGAGGTTCGCAAGGCCGATGCGCAGCGCTTCGAACGCAGGCTCCATGCCCTCAAACTCGATGGAGATGTAGTCGTCGTAGCCGACTCTCTTGAGCTGGTACAGGCACTGCTTGACCGGCACGTTGCCGTGGCCGACGATCGTGCCGCGCAGGAAGTTGCCGCCGCGGGAGCGGAAAGCGCCCTCGCCCGGGTCGCACGCGTCGAAGGGCTTGACGATGAAGTCCTTCGCGTGGACGTAGATCGCGTACGGCGCGACGCGCGCAAAGGCCATCGCCGGGTTTTCATCGGCGCACAGGAAGTTGCCCATGTCGCAGAGCAGGCCGAAATTCTTGTGGTTGATCGCCGTATACAGCTTCTCGACGCGCTCGGAATCCTGCGCGTAGAAGCCGTGGTTCTCGATCATCGTGCGGATGCCGAACTGCTCGGCGTACTCGGTGACGCGGCGGCAACCCTCGGCAAGGCGGGGGATCAGCGTGTCGAACGCGCAGTATTTATCGGAATCCACCGGGTAGCCGACCGTTGCGTCGTGGCGCATGCGCTTGACGCCGAGGATGCGGCCGATGTCGACGAACTTCTTGACGCGCTCGACTTCCTTTTCGAAGTCGCCGTCACAGCCGTTGATGAAGTCGGCGCCGATCGTGAGGCTCGAGATCTCAAGGCCGAGGCGGTCCGCTTCCGCGCGGATCTTTTCGGCGTAGGCCGGGCGCTCCTCTTCGGGCAGCGGGAGGAAGTCGACAAAGTCGACGAACTCGATCGCGTCGAAGCCGAGCTCCTTCGTCTTGGCAATGACCTCGAACGGCGTGATTTCGCCGGCGCGGATCATCTTCATGTAGCTGTAGGAACTGACGGAATATTTCATTTCAAATACAACCTTTCCCGGAACTTCCCGGAGTGTTTTAATCGCCGAAGGAAATGCCGATCTCCTTGGCCGCGAGAACCTCCTCGCAGTCGACCGGAACGGTCTTGAGCTTGCCGGCGACCTCGCCGAGCGGCACGGGGACGATCTTGCCGTTGACAAGGCCGACCATATTGCCGTAGTTTTTGTCGCGGATCAGCTTTGCGGCCGCCGCGCCGAAGCGCGTGGAGAGCACGCGGTCGTAGGCGCACGGGCTGCCGCCGCGCTGGAAGTGGCCGGGCACGCAGACGCGGATCTCGTTGTCGACGCGCGTGGAGAGCTCATCGGCGATGCGGTAGACGATCGAGGGGTGCTTCATGTCGGCGCGCGCCTTCTTGAAGTCCTTCTTCTTCATGGCGGCCTCCTCCTTGGAGAGCGCGCCCTCCGCGACGGCGAGGATGGAAAACTTCTTTCCCTTCGCAATTCTATTATTCAACGTTTTTGCCACTTTGTCAATATCATACGGGATCTCCGGGATCAAAATCACGTCCGCGCCGCCCGCGATGCCCGCGTAAAGCGGCAGCCAGCCGACCTTGTGGCCCATGATCTCCACGCAGAAGATGCGCCCGTGCGAGGTGGCCGTCGTGTGGATGCAGTCGATGACGTTCGTCGCGATCTCGACGGAGCTGTGGAAGCCGAAGGTCATGTCGGTGCCCCAGACGTCGTTGTCGATCGTCTTGGGCAGGGAGACGACGTTGAGCCCCTCCTCGCGCAGCAGGTTTGCGGTCTTCTGCGTGCCGTTGCCGCCGAGGATCACAAGGCAGTCGAGGTTCATCTTCCTGTAGTTGTCCTTCATGTTCTTGACCTTGTCGACGCTGTTCTCGTCGATGACGCGCATGAGCTTGAACGGCTGGCGCGAGGTGCCGAGAATCGTGCCGCCGAGCGTCAGGATGCCGGAGAAATCCTCGGGCTTCATCAGCTTGTATTCACCGAAGATCAGGCCCTTGTAGCCGTCCTTGATGCCGTAGATCTCGACGTTGTCGCCGAACTCCTCGTAGAGGGACTTCGCAACGCCGCGGATCGAGGCGTTCAGGCCCTGGCAGTCGCCGCCGCTTGTCAAAATACCGATTCTTTTCATGTTCCTTCAACCTTTCTGTATGTTTATTCGTCCGCCGAGTGGATCGGAATCAGAACGCTGTCCTTTTCAATGGCCTGCAGCGCCTTGAGCCGCTCCTGCGCCTCGCGGTAAAAGGTGAGCTGAGAGCTGATCTTCTGCTTGCCGCGCAGGTCGACGTGCACGTAGCTCGTGTCGCTCTGCATGTAGCGCGCGTTCGTCGTGTCGCTGAGCATCGTGTCGAGGATCGAGAAGGCGCGCGCCTTCTGCTTTTCGTCCTCGATCGGGAACACGAGCTCGACGCGGCGGTCGAGGTTGCGCGGCATCCAGTCGGCGCTGCCCATGTAGATGCGCGGGTTGCCCGCGTTTTCAAAGCGGAAGATGCGGCTGTGCTCGAGCAGCTGCCCGACGATGCTGATGACCGTGATGTTTTCGCTGACGCCCTCGATGCCCGGGATCAGGCAGCAGATGCCGCGCACGATCATCTTGATCTGCACGCCGGCCTGCGACGCCTCGTAGAGCAGCTCGATGAGCTCGGGGTCGACGAGCGAGTTGACCTTGACCGTGATCCCGCTCGGCAGGCCCTTCTTCGCGTTTTCGATCTCCTGGCGGATCATGTAGACGAAGAAGCTGCGCATGCCGTGCGGCGCGACGATGAAGTGCTGGTATTCGGGCGGCCGCGAATAGCCGGTGATGACGTTGAAGAGGGAGGAGGCGTCCGAGCCGAACGACTCGCGGCAGGTGAAGAGGCCGAGGTCCGTGTAGATCTTTGCCGTGGAGTCGTTGTAGTTGCCGGTGCCGAGATGCAGGTAGCGGCGGATGCCGTCCTCCTCGCGGCGCACGACGAGCGCGATCTTGCAGTGCGTCTTGAGGCCGGTGAGGCCGTAGATGACGTGGCAGCCGGCCTTTTCCAGCTTGCGCGCCCAGTTGATGTTGTTCTCCTCGTCGAAGCGCGCCTTGAGCTCGACGAGCACCGTGACCTGCTTGCCGTTTTCGGCGGCGCGGATCAGCGAGGCGATGATCGGCGAATTGCCGCTGACGCGGTACAGCGTCTGCTTGATCGCGAGCACGTCCTCGTCCTCGGCGGCCTGCGCGATGAACTGCACGACGCAGTCGAACGTCTCATAGGGGTGGTGCACAAGGCGGTCGCCCTCGCGGATCGCCTCGAAAATGTCGGTGTAGCCCCAGAAGTCGCCCGCCGGGGAGGTGGGGCGGATCGGCGCGAAGGAGAAGCGCTCGCAGCCGGGCAGGCCCGCGAACTTCGAGAAGAACGTCAGGTCAATCGGCCCCGGCAGCTCGTAGACCTCGTTTTCGGCAATGTCGAGCGTTTTGATGAGGAACTTCCGCGTGTCGCCGTCCGTGTGCTGCAGGATCTCAAGGCGCACGGGGCGGCCGCGCTTGCGGCGCTTGATCGACTTCTGGATCTCGTACATGAAGTCGTCGGCTTCCTCGTCGATCGTGAGGTCGGAGTTGCGCGTGATGCGGAACGGGCACACCGCCTTGATCTCGTGCAGCTCAAACAGCTCCTCGAGGTAATAGGTGATGATGTCCTCCAGAAGCGCGAAGCAGCGCGTTTCGCCGTTCTTCGGCAGCTCCTTGAAGCGCGGCAGGATGGAGGGCACCTGCACGACGGCGAAGCACTTTTCGCCCTTGTTCTCCTTGGAGGTCAGGCGCACCGCGAGGTTCAGGCTCTTGTTCGCGAGCGTCGGGAACGGGCGGCTGCTGTCTACGGCGAGCGGCGTGAGCACGGGGAACAGGACGCGGTGGAAGTACTCGCCGATAAACTGCAGCTGCTCGTCGTTCATCTTGTCCGGCGGCAGGAACTCCATATCGGCCTGCTTCTTGAGCGCCGGCAGGATCGAGCGGTACAGGCAGGAGTACTGCTTGTCCATGAAGGCGTGCGTCTTTTCCTCGAGCGCCGCGAGCAGCTCCTTCGGCGTCAGGCCGGAATCGTCCGGCTTCGTGTAGCCGGTGCGCACCTGCACCTTGACGCCGGCGACGCGCACCATGAAGAATTCGTCGAGGTTGGAGCCGGTTATCGCCAGAAAACGCAGGCGCTCCATGATCGGGTTGTCTTTTTTCTGGGCCTCCTCGAGCACGCGGGCGTTGAAGTCCATCCAGCTGAGCTCGCGGTTGTAGTAATATTTTTTCTTTTCGGGTGCCATGGGGCGACCACCTTCCTTCCAGGTATCAAAGCAGATTGGAGCGGATGTGCAGCTCGGGGCTGAGGCCGAAGACCTCCTTGAAGAAGCCGGCGCACTCCTCAAACGCCCATTTTTCGAGCAGCGCGTTGTCGGCCGTGTCCACCTTGATCTCCAGCTTGTCGTTTGTGATTTTGATCTTGTTGAGCCGCAGCTTCTGCCGCTTCGATTTGTCGAGCGCGTTCGAGAGGCGGAAGATCGCGACGAGCTTTGCGATTTCGAGCCGCTTCTCCTCGGAAAGCCGCAGGTAGCGGTAGTCGGAGCTGCCCGGCACGGCGAATTCATTGTAGCCGGAGACGAACGCCGTCAGCAGGAGCTGTTCGCTCGTCAGGCCGAAAATGTCGAAGTTTTTGATGAGGTCGAACGAGCACTGCGTATGCGTGCGCACGTTGATGTACTGGCCGCAGCTGTGCAGGACCGCCGCAAGCTCCAGAATAAGCTTTTTGTCCTCGGAAAGGCCGTGCACCTTTTTCATTTTGTCGAAGAGCGCCGTTGCGAAAGCGGCGACCGCCGCCGAGTGCACGCCGTGGCAGTTGTATTTGCCGGCAAGGCGCCGCGCCGAAACGATGGCGCTCGTGCGCGTCTGCGCCTCGTAGTCCTTCTGCGCGCCGGGCACGAGCATGTGCCGCGTGATCACGTCGCAGATGTCGACGTCCGGGCAGACGATCTTGGCCTGGTCGCGCGAAAGGCGTAGCATGCCGGTGTAGATCGAAAGCGCCGTGTAGAGGATCTCCGCGCGGTCCTCCGAAATGTTGTAGCGGCGGGCGATGGCGGAGTACGACATCGAGCGCACCTCGTTGTAGGCGGCGCGCAGCTTCTTGGCGGAGATCGTGTACAGGTCGCCGCTCTTTTCCGCGCCGCAGGCGAAGGCGACAAGGTCGAGGTCGGAGCCGGTCAGCACGATGCTGCGGATCTCCTCGGGGGAGATGTCGACGCGGTTGAAGACGATGTCGAGGTACTCCTCGATCACGGGGTAAAACGCGTTGCTCTCCTGGTTCAGCGTGCTGAGCGTGTCGTGCAGCTTCAGCGAGCCGATCGGGATGTTCTGTGAAACGCTGATCGCGCTGCCGTCGAACAGCGCGATGCCGATGCTGCCGGTGCCGACGTAGGCGATCACGGTGTCCTTCATATCCAGCTTGCTCTGCTGCCGGAGGATGCGGATGGTCTCCGAGCAGATCAGCGCTTTTTCGGCGCTGTACTCGAGGATCTCCAGATTCAGGTTGTTGTGGATTTTGAGCTGGTCGGCGACGAACGAGCGGTTTTCCGCCTCGCGCATGACGGTGGAGGAGACGACGCGCACGTTCTTGCAGCCGTAGTCGGCCAGCGCAGCGGTGAATTTTTCGAGAATGGACGAGAGCAGGCGCAGGCCTTCAAAGCTGATCCGCCCATCGTTGAATACTTCGTGTCCGAGATAAACAGGGTATTCCAGCGCGTCCAGCGTTTCGATCTCTCCGCGGCGCAGCTGGGATACGCGCATGCGCACGGCGCTGGAGCCGATTTCGATGACAGCCGCAGGGCCGCCCGCGCTTTTTTTGTTCAAATCAGGGCACCACCTTTCGGAAGGTTTCATTATATCTATCATTATACCAAGGTTTCGGGGAAAAAGCACTAGGCATTTGTGTTTTTTTACAGAAAAATTACAGGCCGGCGGGGGCAAAAACAAAGGCAAAAAAATTTGAAAATACCCCTTGATTTTTTGCGGTATATGCGTTATAATATCGAAGTCGCCATGGAGAGGTATTCTAATTGGTAAGGAGCCACATTGGAAATGTGGTGTGCCGCAAGGCATTGTGCGTTCGAGTCGCATCCTCTCCGCCAGAAAAGCGCTGATGCATCTGCATCGGCGCTTTTGTCATTTTCACAGCTGAATTTTTGAGAGAAAGGAAGCGGTCCGCATGCCGCACGCAGCCATCACGATGATCCCGGGCAGAAGCGAGGGGGTAAAATTCGATCGATGAAAACGCCATGTACATCCACGCGGATTTCTAGAGAAAAGCCCCCGCTGCAGGCTGCTGCTTCGGCCTACGGCGGGGGCTGATTTCATTTTTTGCTTTATACGGCTTTATGCGTTTTTATGCTTCTGCATGTAGGCGGCAA